>Ga0134096_1000005_pt1 | contig 277892 bp, 203 predicted proteins | sample 7_2taG_FD_94448 | JGI IMG/M metagenome (GOLD analysis project Ga0134096, IMG submission 94448) | Switchgrass degrading microbial communities from high solid loading bioreactors in New Hampshire, USA - 7_21_20_110_A3 metaG | ecosystem: Engineered > Bioreactor > Semi-continuous > Anaerobic >... | reverse complement strand
TGGGGTGCTTGACCCTCCCCTTGTTCTACCCCAATCTCCCTTTTAGGGCCAAGCTGGTGGGCGTGTGCGACACGGTGAAGTCGATCGCAGAAAGAGCCAAGGCGGACTTCGGATTTGAGTTCGCTACGGAGAACGTCGACGACATATTCGCATGTGATGACATCGACGTAGTGTGCATAAGCACGCCGAACTCACAGCACAAAGGGGAGATCTTCAGAGCGATTGATGTCGGAAAGCACTTCTTCTGCGACAAACCTCTGACTGCCAGCTACGCTGAAGCAAAGGAGGTAGTGGAGCGCCTCCGGGGGACAGATCTGATCAATCAGGTTGCCCTCCATTACCGTTTCTACCCCGCCACGCTGCGGGCCAAGCAGATCGTAGAGGAAGGCAGGCTTGGGCGTATCCTGTCGTTCAGGGCCTGCTACCTGCACTCCGGTTCCGTGGATCCGAACAAGCCGATAGGGTGGAAGCTAGACAAGAAGGTCAGCGGGGGCGGGGTGCTGTATGACCTGGGTTCACACATCCTAGATTTGATGTATCATCTGATCGGGGAGTACTCGTCGCTGTTTGCAAGGACGCAAATAGTCTATGACACCAGGCCGGATCCGAAGGGCAATCTCGTCAAGATAGAGGCCGACGATGCAACCTACATCATCGCGCAGATGAAGTGCGGTGCCATCGGCACGATCGAGGCCTCCAAGGTTGCAACCGGCACCAATGATGAGCTGCGGTTTGAGATCCACGGCGACAAGGGAGCGATCAGGTTCAACCTGATGGATCCGAACTGGCTCGAGTACTTCGACAACACGGTTCCCGAAGCGCCGCTCGGAGGCCTGAGAGGGTTCACCAAGATTGAGAGTGTGCAGAGGTACGACAAGCCAGGCGGGTCGTTCCCGTCGAGCAAGGGCTCGATCGGCTGGTTGAGAGGGCACACCCATTGCCTGTACAGCTTCTTGTCGCACGTGAATGACCTGACAGCGGCAAGCCCGTCGGCTGAGGACGGGGCGTATATCCAGTACGTCATGGACAAGGCATATGAGTCCAGCATGAAGGGGCAGTGGATTGAGCTTTAGGCCGAGAAGGAAGCATAGGTGAGCGAATCATGGGTGAGGAACGCATTGGCGAACTCGATGTCGACCAGCGCCGGGAGAAGATCCTTGAGCTAGTCAGCATCAGAAACAAGGTCAAGGTCTCGGAGTTGAGTCGCATATTCGGGACTTCCGAGGTCACGATCAGAAACGATCTGTCCGAGCTGGAGGCGGCGGGGCTGCTCGAACGCGTGCACGGCGGGGCTGTCAGCACCTACAGGACTTACTACAACATGACGTTCAACGATCGCATGAAGACCAATGCCGACGAGAAACGCAGAATAGCAGCCAGCGTAGCGGCACAGGTGACCGACGGGGACACACTGCTGATGAGTTCCGGCACCACCACGCTCTATCTGGCGAGGGAGCTCAAGAACGCCAGAAACGTGACGGTTGTCACCAACTCCTTGGCCATCGCCCAAGAAATGGGTCTGCTTCGAGATATCTTGGTGATCATCCTTGGAGGCAACCTCAACGCTCAGTACCTGTTCACCTATGGTGACGACACCCTGAATCAGCTCAGGCAGTACAAGGCGGACAGGCTGTTTCTCTCGGTGGACGGAGTGTCGCCCGAGGATGGCATCACCACCTACCACCACCTCGAGGCTGAAGTCAATAGGCAGATGATTGCACGAGCTAAGCGAACCATCATTGTTGCGGATCACACGAAGATCGGGCGGACCGGCTTCGCCCACATTGGTTCAGTCGACAGCATCGACTGCCTTGTCACGAGCAACCTGGCAGACAGCGAGGTCCTGCAGGCCATACGCGAAAGAGGAGTCGAGGTCAGGATCGTCTGACTGTGATCGGCTGTGGTCAGCCGGCGAGCAAAGCCTGTTCTGGGCGACTGCATTGTGCGCAACAGCATCCTCGGCATACGACCCCACGCAGGTGTGGAGCCGTATGCCGAGTTCTTTGCCAGCCAGGCAACTGGAGTCGAGTGTCTAGTAGCCGATCCAAGGGAGTCGGAGTTCGTCAATCTTTGCCTTGAGTTCAGCCGGCTCCTCGTCGCCGTGCCTATATTCCTGATACGGCTTTCCGATCACCCACGGCCACACGTCCGGGTCAGGCATGGAGCAGGGCCAGAGCTTCGGGAACAGGCGGACGAAGAGGGACGCCTCCAGTTCAGGGAGTGCTACCTCAATCACGCCTTCTGCTGTGTCCTGCGTGCTTCCGCCGTCCGATAGGTTAGCCGGGAGAGTCCCGATCGACAGCAACTCCTCTCCCGAGTAGTAGCCGGTGTAGAGGCGAGTAGCCGCCCACCTGGGAAGAACCAAGTTGCGTTCGCAGCGTTCGCGTCCGATGGACAGGGCGCCACCGGCGGTCGAGAAGCTCACGACCTCGCCGTCTACCTCCAGAGAGAACGACGCTTCTGTAGAGAACCGCGCACCTGCAGGATACGCTTCTGCAGAGGGCGATGCGCCTGCAGTGAGCGATGTCTTTGCCGCTTGGCGGCGCCGCGCCGTACCTTCGCAGCAGGTGCTTTCGCGGCAGATCCCAAGCCTCCTGTTGAACTCCTCCTCCAGCTCCTTTGACAGTCCGAAGAAGTCCGTGACCGCCACCATCTCAGCGTCCAGGCCAACCTCATCGCAAGACGGGCGCAAGACGTACCGGCCGCCCAGGCTGAGAATCGTCTGGGTGATTTGTGTCATGTGCGACTGCAGCACTACGATCTCGTCGTCTCCGGCCTCGGCTGCGAGATCCCCGTGCAGCTTGATGGCTGCCAGCGCAGCCTGCCTGTTCCTGAGGGTTACGGTAGGCATGAACCCGAACGGAAGCCCGTACTTCCTCGCTCGCTGGTTGCCATCCGGATGAACCGCCAGGTATCCCACTACCTCGCCGCGGTCCTCTACCACGTGGGTAATCGGCGCCGGCCCGACCAGACCCCATCCCTTGGTGGCATAGGGGTCAGTCATGAAGGCCCGCCAGCCTTCTTGAGCTTCATCGGCGTCCCGCACTTCTCGAACCGTGGCTCTAGTTTGGACCTTCCTCGCGCGGTCAGTGCTGAGAGTCGCGACCGCGTAGTAGAAGCATGGGACAAAGCCGCACAGGCCGTGATCAAATTGCGATCCATGCACGACAGCGATGCTGATTCCCTGCTCCTTCGCGAGCTTCAGCGCACCTTTGCAGCCCATGAGAAAAGCCGGGTCAGGCACTCCCTTTCCCTCTCCGCCGATCTCATCTATGCGTGCCCGGCGCATGATCGTGGACCCGATGCTCCACGTCGCTTCACCGAAGTAGCCGGCGCCGGATACCTCGCCCTCTGTTCCTACAACAAACACTCCTGCCTTTGCAGCAGCATCGACCGACTTGAAGTGTTCAGGACACTGCCGGGCATGGTAGTCGATATAGGCCGACGCTCTCTCGAGGTCACTGAGCGACGCTGCCTTTCTCACGACTATGTCTGTAAAGTCACTGCTCAACGAGTGACGCCTCAGAGACTCACTCACTAGGTCAACCATCCTTTCCTTAAGGCGCTGCCTCGAGTCATATATCCGCTTCTTGACCGTTGTCACGGGAAGCTCGAGGAAGTCAGCGATCTCGCGCTGGGAGTAGCCGTTGATGTAGAAGAGGGTTGTCACGGTCCTATGGCCCTCCGGCAGAGATCTCACTGCGCTGAGGACCTGTTCGCGCTCCTCAGCCTGGGCAACGATGTCTGCCGAGTCGGGGTAGGTCAGTTCACAGGCTCTGGCGTCGTCCAGCGGGATCGAGGCCATGCGTTTTCGCCGGGTGATTCTGTCGCAGTGCTTGAACACGATCCGACGGAACCATCCAGGAAAGGCCTTTGGGTCGCGCAGGCTGGGCAGCTGCCTATAGGCATCAATGAACGCCTCCTGCGCGGCATCCTGAGCGGAATGGAAATCGCCAAGGATGGAATAGGAATAGCCATAGGCCATATCTTGAAACCTGCGCACTATCTCCTCGAACGAGCCGAGGTCGCCAGACCTGCATCTTGAGACTAGGGTATGTAGCTCCTCCATATCGCTCCTCGCATCATGTAGCATTCGATCGGTCGCAGTCTGTTCGCTGAGTTGCGAGCATCCCGACACCAATCCGTCAGTACGGTCAGGGCGGGTCAAGGACGAGGCGCCTTCGCTCCTCTATCATAATAGACCCACGTTCACAGAGAAAGGATACTGCAGCTTTGACCTGACAGTGTCTATCAGTCTTCTGGCTTGGCTCCGTCTGCAAGCCTCCCAGCTCCAGCCCGCTCGGCAGTGTGGGCCGCCCTGTGACTTGACAAGTGATTGGGGCTTACTATGCTAGTGTTGTAATCAAACAACTTAGTGAGAGGACCTACGTTCCTCGACTGAGATAGAGGTGTTTTGTTTGGCTGAACCGGCCGAATGCACGCGCCCGCTGATATCTGCCTCGCTCATGTGTGCGGATCCGGGGGAGTTCAGAGACGAGGTTCGACGCGTAACGGCGGCGGGCGTCGATATGATACACTTCGACATCATGGATGGGGAGTTCGTGCCCAATCTCGGGTTTGCCCCGTGGATGATTCGCAGCTTGAGAGGTGCCACGACCCTGCCATTTGAGGCACATCTGATGGTCAGGCATCCCGAGCGGCATCTGGAGTCCCTTGCGGCTGCAGGAGTGGACATTGTCACAATCCACGCGGAGGCAGCCTGCGATCTGCACCGTACGCTAGGCCTGATTCGGCAGGCCTCCATGAAAGCGGGAGTGGCCGTTTCGCCTGACACTTGTCCTGAGGCCATTGAGCCTGTTGTGCCTTACTCCGACTTGATCCTGGTGATGACAGTGAACCCTGGATTTGCAGGAAGCCCTCTAGTGCCGGAGACTGTGCGGAAGGTCGCGAGGATTCATCAGCTTCTTGATGCGTCCGGCCTGTCAATTTCGATCGAGGTCGATGGCAGTATCAACCCTGCAACCGCACCTGCCTTCGCCCGCGCTGGTGCCACTGTGTTTGTGTGTGGATCTACGGGGTTGTTCAGGCCTGGGGTTCCATTGTCGGCGGCTGTTGCCGACATGAGAGCTTCAATATCACAGCTGACATGACATAGAAAAGGAAACCGGTCCGGTGCGATGAATAAGTGAGGCGTGGAACGAGGTGACTCAGCATGGACATACCTGCCCGCTTCATGGAGAAGATCGTCCGGACCTTTGGCGACAAGGGCAGAGAATGGTTGGACAGGCTGCCGGGCATTTTCGAGTCCTGTGTCCAGCGCTGGGAGTTGACAGAGTGCCAGCCCCTCGAGGATTTGTCTGTCAACTACATCTGTTTTGCCAAGTCGCCCAACCACGGACAGGTCGTTCTGAAGATCGGAGTCCCTCACCCAGAACTCTTCACTGAATCCATCGTGCTGAGGCTGTTTGGGGGCAGGCACGTGTGCGCTTGCCATGACTCGGACCTTGGCCTCGGAGCACTGCTCCTCGAGCGGATCATCCCAGGCGATGACCTAGCCTCGATTCCCGACCAGAGCGAGAGAATCCGTATCGCTGCGGACATGATCAGAGACTTGCCGATTCCACTTGCCGAAGGCGTGGTCGGGCTGCCTACATACTCGACGTGGATCAGCAGGGCGTTTTCGCGGGCGCGAAGAGAGAAGATCGTCGGACAGAGAATGTTGACACTGATCGACGCTGCGGACAGTCTGTTCAGAGAGGTGGAACGGAGCGACTGCCCTCAGAAGGTCCTGCATGGCGATTTGCACCACCGGAACATGCTTATGGACTCATCAGGCCGTTGGAAAGCCATCGATCCCAAGGGCGTGATCGGCGCTGCGCACCTTGAGGCAGGACGCTTCATCATCACCCAGGTCGGAGAAGTCGATGACACGGACCTTTACGCCAACCTCGACGAGATGACTACCGTGATTGGAGAGCGACTCGGACAGCCGAGACGAACGATCGCTATCTGCGGGTTTGTCGAGAGCGTGCTCGCAACCTGTTGGAGCTTTGAGGATCGGGACGAGCCCGCGCACCTGTCCGAGTCGATCCGAAGGTGTCAGATGCTGTACGACTATGTCAGAGGGACGGCGCACTAGAGCCTGCATTTGGGCCTCGAGGCGAGGTTGACATCGACAGATTCGGAGACAAAAGCAGCGGGGGCGTCATAGAACGCCCCCTTGCGCGCATAGAGAAGGTGTCTGGTTACTGGTCGAACAGCTCATCCAGAATAGCCTGGGCAGCGGCCTTGACCTCTTCCATGGCTGCTCGGGCGCTCTTTTCTCCCTGGATGGCAGACCACATGGCCGGTCCGACCAAGGGATCGCCCAGAACTCGCTCGAGGTCAAACGCCTCTCCATTGTACTCTTGATGAGCGCGCAGGATGACCTCCATGGATTGCCGGTCGCTGACGACAGAGGCCGCCAGGCGAGGCAGGTTTTCCATGTACTCTTCCGGCGGCCAGAGGAAGTGCACGAGCGCGATCATCGCTTCCGGCTCCCTCGAAGTCGCCGGCAGGACCCAGCCGTTGACCCCGCGGATGGGATACACATAGCGGTCCGCGTTGGGCCCCTTGGGCACCGGTGCCAGACGGAACTCATCCTGGATTCCGGTATCCAGAATCTCTCGAAGCACGACTGTGTTATGAACATACATGGCGGCCTTTCCGTTGTGTATGTGGTTTTGATCCCTAACCAGGTCGATGACCCGGTCAACATGGAACCAGCGGTGGATCTGCTCCAGTGTCTCGATTGCCGGCGTTTCATCGAAGACAAAGACGTAGCGGTCGTCGATGCGTTTCACATACGGAGCGTTGTTTGCGAGAGCGTAGAAGTACGCCTGCCTCCACCAGACGTCTTCGATGCCCCACTGATCGATTATCCCGTCACCATCTGTGTCGCGAGTCACAGCCTTGGCTATCTGTGTCATCTTGTCCCAGGTCCACTCATCTGCCAGGTACAGTTCGTATGGGTCTTCCACGCCTTCACGATCCAGCATAGTCTTGTTGTAAATGGTATAGGACATCGAGTACAGATCGGGCCAGACTCCGAAGCTATAGACATCGCCGCGATAGGAGAAATTGTTGAGTGCGACACTGCGGGCGATTTGAGGCAGAGAATCCCAGTAGGATTCATCTAAGATCGTGTTGACGGGGAAGAACATATCTCGCCCAATGCTCTCCCAGAATTGCCTGTTGCCATATCCCCAGATGTCGTATTCTGCGTCGCCGGCCATTAGACGGGTGATGTACAGGTTGGTATTGTTGATGGGCAGGAACTCGATCTTGCAGTTGAACTGGCGCTGCGCCTCTAGGAAGCGCTCGTGGAAGACTCCTCCTTCTTCGAAGTCTTTGCTCGGGCCGCCGATATACACGGTCCGGCCCTGAAGGTCATAGGAGTCAGCGGAGGCAAAGCCCACAAGCATCAATAGCAGGGACATTACACCAATGACCAATGCAATGCGCTTGAGCATTCCAAAACCTCCTTGTAGTTTTGTTTCTCTCGCCATCGAGACCGTATGCGGTTGTCATTTGTCCTTTGTCGCCATCCCCTCCCCCTGGACTGCAGTAGTATGAGAATTCGTCAAACATGATTCCGGTTTGCTTCAGAGATCTCGTTTCAATCGGCCGGAGAGGGTTCACCGTAGCCTGCTGGTACCATACTGAATGCTACCAGTATACTACCAAATTGCGTACCTAAATCATACCATTCGGCTCTGCTAATGTCAATGACCAGCCTCTTGTCATGCGGCGAAACTGGGATGTGTCTGGCATTCTGCCGGCGGTTTGCCGCTGTAACTCAACCCATGCAGGACAGATATGGCACTGAGTGGAGTGCTCTGAAAACTGAATGTTGAAAAAGGTCAGGCTTGGTGGTATTATTGAGGTGGGTTAATTGGTGGCATAGTGGTGGCATTGTCTGACGGACCGATTGCTTCCAGACGGTAAGTACCGGAAACCAGGGTGCTAGGAGTGGAAAGAGTGCTCCAGCCGGATGCGAAGAGACTGTTCCTATCAATGCTTCTGATCTGTGGGTGTCTCGCACCGAGCTGTTCTAGTTGTGCGGCGCCCTACAGCAGTTACACATACAACTTCTGGGGAAATGCCGTCCCAGCTCCGCATGCCTATGTCCCTGCTCGTATACTCAAGAGCAGCGAGATCGGTGCAACGCCGACAAGCAGTCTTGTTGATCTCGACGTCCATGATGATGTCGTGTATCTGGTAGACGCCAGAAATGGCGTGGTCATCCTGCTCGACCATGACTTCAGGGTGATTGGAAAGATAAGCAGGCTCGTGGGCGGACAGGGGTCGAGCGCACTGTCGAATCCCCACGGAATATGCGTGGTCGACGAAGACCGGATCCTGATCGCTGATCGAGACAACAGCCGCATCGTAGCAGTCGATATCCACGGCAATGTCAAACAAGAAATCGCAAGACCCAAGAACGCAGAAGACTGGTTGTTCCCCGCAGATTTCCGTCCGGAGAAGGTCGCAGTAGACCCGGCAGGACGCGTGTACGCTCTTGCTGCCGGAGTCTATGACGGGATCATGACCTTTACACCCGACGGGGAGTTCAGAGGGTATATCGGAGCTCCCCGGGTGCGGCCGAACATAATCGAGTATATATGGTCGCGCCTCGCAACCAGAGAGCAGCGGGAGAGACAGGTGCTGTTTCTCCCAGTCGAGCACAGCAATGTCACAGTCGACTCAAGAGGAATGCTGATGGCGACCGTGTCCGCAGGAGCGATAAATCCGGAAGAGGTAGTGCGAAGGCTCAACCCTGCGGGCACCGACGTGCTTATCCGCAGGGGCTTTTTCCCGCCTGCCGGAGATGTCGGGGCTGCGTACGTTCCCGCATTCAACGATGTATTGCCGCGAAGCTATGGCATGTATAGCGCGATCGACCGCAACAGCGGCCGGGTGTTCACCTACGACGCCAACGGAAACCTGCTCTATGTCTTTGGCGGCCATGGCCAGCTGGACGGGTTGTTTCAGAACCCCGTAGCGATCGCCGAGATGAACGGCCGCTTGCTGGTACTCGACAGCGCCACGAACCAGTTGACGCTCTTCGCTCCCACTGAGTACGCGCTGCTGATCCACAGAGCCATAGCCGCCTACAACGTGGGCAGGTACAAAGAGATGGAGGCGATCATGCAGGAAGTTCTGCGACTGAACTCCAACTACGAGCTGGCTTATGGCTGGATCGGCAGGGCGCTGTTGATGCAGGAGGAATGGGCTCGAGCACTGGAGATGTTCAGACTCGGCAATGACCGCGAAGGCTATTCGAGGGCATTTCGCGAGCTGAGGCGGCAATACATCGAGGACAGATTCGGCGCCATCGTGCTGGTGTTTTGCGCAGCCCTCCTCTGTTGGGCACTGGTGCCTAGACTGAAGAGGAGGTTGCTCACAACCGGCGGCTCCTCGGAGCCTGCACCTTCAGGCGATTCGATGGCTTCGCCGACGAAAACAACTTGGCTGCGCGAGCTGTTGAACGGCCTGGCATATGGTTGGCACGTGATCTTCCATCCCCTTGATGGGTTTGAGAAGCTGAAGTCCGAGAAGCGAGGAAGCATAGCCTCAGCGTCTACCATTCTGCTCATGGTCACCCTTACATACGTCGTCATGCGCCAGTATACCGGCTTCGTGTTCAACCCGCGTGACCTCGACCGGTTGAACATACTGCTGGAGATCTCCAGCGTGCTCGTTCCGTTCGTACTGTGGTGTGTAGTCAACTGGGCGCTGACTACGATCATGCTGGGAAAGGGCACTTTCGGAGATGTCTACATAGCCAGCAGCTACGCATTGATCCCATTGATCGTGGTCAATTTCCCCCTGACGTTTGTAAGCAACTACCTCGTGCTAGAAGAAGGGGCGTTCTACTACCTGGCGCTGACCCTCGGAGTGGCGTGGGCGGTGATTCTGCTCGTGGTAGGGACGATGGTCACTCATGAATACACCCTGGTCAAGACAGTCTACACAACCATCTTCATTGTCGCAGGGATGATGTTTGCCATGTTCCTCGGGGTTCTGTTTGTCAGTCTGCTGGACCGGGTATATCTCTTTGTCAGCGACATCTACACGGAGATCGCGCTGAGAACGTGACGGAAGGAGCTCTGCTGTCATGTGCGTAACCCGGAAGGGTGGGAGTTCGGTCTTACTGCTCGGTGCCTTGATCTTGATCATCCTCGGCCTCGATGCAGCATGTGCTCAACCGAGCTCTCAAGGCGAGCTCGAGGGGTTTGACGTAGTTGCGGAGAACGAGCATTTGGTCTTGTACCTCAACGCTGCCAATACGGAAATAGCGGTGCAAGACAGAGAAACCAATGCCGTTTGGTACTCCAATCCGCCCCACCGAAACGTCAGAGACACCATCGCTCGCGGGGAGATGAAGGAGCGCCTCAATTCCCAGTTGCTCGTTTCATACTACACACCCGGGGACAGGTTGATAACCATTAACAACTACACTGAAAGCGTTCGTTACAACCAGTATCAAATAACACCGATCGACACCGGAGTCAGGATAGAGTACCTCCTCGGAAAGCAGTGGGAGGATGACGCTTACCTGCCTGTTTTCATCGATCAGGACTGCTTGGAGCAACTGGCGTCTCAGTTGGCTGATGAGCGGGACAGGCAACTGCTCTCAAAGCACTATGCCCTGATGCAGTTGGTCGAGACAGGTCCGGATTACGAGCCGGTTCAGGTCGCACAGGTCGACGCAGCACAGGTCTTCGGAAACTACACTGTAACCGACCCTCGCGTCCAGGGCATGAGCAGCAGCGCACGACAGAAGCTGATCAACAGTCTGCTGGACAAGATCGTCACCTATCGTTCTGACGTAAAGAACAGGCAGAGCATTGCTGCAGCCCACATTCCGCAACGCTTGAAGGAACGTGCTGCGTACGTACTCAACAGCGGGCTTCTGCCTTGGGACGTGCAGGATCTGGTCGAGGTCTTCCGCAGAGCAGGACTGGATCCCAGACTTACTGAGGAACAACATCGCAACTACGGCATTGACCCTCCTCGAGAGAATCCTCTCGTGTTTCGCGTTCCGATCGAATACACCCTCGAAGGCGATGCTCTCGTTGTTAGGATCCCGGCAGGCGAAATCGACTGGCGGGTGGACGTTCCCGGTCCGTCAGGGGGTGAGACTGAGACATACCTGCTTTACAAGATCCAGGTGCTCGAGTACTTCGGAGCTATGTTTCTGACCGACGAAGGCTATCTGTTCGTCCCTGACGGCAGTGGCGGGTTGATCAATCTGCCCAGAGCGCCGGGGGACCACGGCACCTATGAGCGACCTGTGTACGGCGAAGACCCTGCTATCACAGGGATGAAGCCACAGGTCGGCGGTGGGTTCCTGGAGCAAGTCCATTTGCCGGTGTACGGAATCAAGGCGCAAGAGCGTGCCCTGTTTGCGATCATCGAAGACGGCGATGCGTTTGCCTCGATCAGTGTCAACACTGCGGGAAGGGTGAATTCGTACAGCTCTGTGAGCCCGCAGTTCACGGTCGTCCCAAAGAGCGAGGCCTCGCTGCAGGGCAGTGTAAGCCACAGGGTGAGGCAACAGACGGTCAACATCTATCAGCCCAGACCATATCAGGGAGACATCCGCATCCGTTACCTGTTTCTGACCGGTTCGGAGGCCGGCTACGTCGGCATGGCTGGGCGCTACAAGCAGTACTTGATAGACAGCGGACAGCTGCGCGATCGAGTGCCTGCCCCGGAGGGCCAGCCTCTCCTGCTTGATATTACGTGCGGTATCACCAGGCGGAAGTCTATACTCGGCATACCTGTCCTGCAGACGGAACGGCTTACGAGCTACCGGCAAGTGAAGTCAGTCGTCGGCTCTCTGATGAACCAGGGCATTTCTCACATCGACGTAAGGCTTGTCGGATGGATGGGCGGCGGCATTGAGCACGGGTTTCCTGACCGAGTGAGGGTGGATAGCGCACTCGGCAGCAGGGAAGATCTCAGAGAGCTCATTGACTACCTGCATGAAAACAGCATTGGGCTGTATCCCGAAGTGAACCTGCTCAATGTCTACAGAAACGGGCTTTTCGACAGCTTCATCGTGTGGACCGATGCAGCAAGGTTTCTCAACAAGAAGGTGGCCAGAATAGGCCAGGCCAGGTTCCCGGATCTCCTGACTTCCCCTGTCCGCTACCACTACATTTTGTCGCCGCACAGCCTGGGGAGGTTGATCGATGCGGTCGCGGAGGACTACCGGCGATTGCAGATATGCGGTCTGGCATCCACAGACCTGGGAATGCAGTTGAGCTCTGACTTTCGCGTGAACCGTCTAATAGATCGTCAGCAGTCACTCGGCACGCTTTGTTCTGAATTGAGAAAACTGAGTGACTCGGGATTCTCGCTGCTCGCAGGAGGAGGTAATGCCTACGTCCTGCCTTATCTGTCCCGCCTGATCCAGGCGCCGGCGCGGGCGAGCGGATTCTCCATAATCGATGAGAGTATTCCCTTCTATCAGCTCGTTGTGCATGGCCATCTGTTCTTCTCCTACCAACCGTTCAACCTGGGAGAGGACCCGAAGTGGCTGATGCTGAGGTCAGCGGAGACGGGTGCGGTGCCGTATTACTCGCTGACCTATGAAGATGCGTCTCTCACTAAGAACACAGAGTTTGACTACCTGTTCGCTACGTCGCACAAGGACTGGGCTGCGCGTGTGGCGGACTGCTGCCGTCGGATCAACGCGGTGCTCGAGGGAACGTGGGACCAGGGGATCATCAACCACGAGCAACTGCAGCCTGGCGTGTACAGGACTACCTTCGAAAACGGGACGACCGTGATAGTGAACTACAACCCTCAGCCCGTCCAAATCGGAGAACTCGTCATCGACGGAGAGAGTTTCGCCAGAGGTCCTCTGTGGGGTGTTGAGGAATGAAGACCATCAAGCGCATGTGGCCGAAGCTATCTCTGGAGCGGCGACGCAACTTGCAGGGGATGCTGTTCACTTTGCCGTTTGTTGCCGGAGCACTCGTGTTCTTTCTGCGTTCGTTCGCTCAGACAGTCATTTACAGTTTCCACGATCTGAGAGTGGGCCCAAGCGGTTTCATTATGGCGTTTGTCCGCGGAGACAATTACCGCCATGCTCTCCTGGTCGATCAGACCTTTATCCGCACTCTCGTCGAGACCACCGTGCGGATGGTGAGTGATCTGCCCGTAATCGTGGCTTTCAGCTTCTTCATAGCAATCGTGTTGAACCAGAAGTTCAAAGGAAGAACTCTCGCCCGCGTCATCTTCTTTCTGCCGGTCATTTTGGCCGCGGAGGTGGTGCTGCGCATCGAGAGGGCGGACTACATGACCGGCCTGCTCGAGACCTCCGAGAATGTAGGCATTATGACAGGTACGGGTCTTCTGTCGTTCTTGACGTACCTGCGTTTTCCGGACCGGGCGATTCAGTACATTGTGCTGATAGTGGAGCGGATCCCTGACATAGTCAGCGCGTCCGGCATCCAGATTCTCATATTCCTCGCAGGGTTGCAGTCCATTCCGCCGTCGCTGTACGAGGCCGCGGATGTCGAGGGCTCGACTGCCTGGGAGAGCTTCTGGATGATAACGCTGCCGATGATGACCCCGCTCATTCTGACCAATGTCGTATATACGGTGATCGACTCGTTTGCGGCGCCGTACAACCAGTTGCCTGTGTTGATCAAGGATACGGCGTTCAGAGGAGTCGGATTCGGAGTCAGTGCGGCCATGGCCGTAGTCTATACCGCAGTCGTAATCGCGATGCTCTTGGTCATTACCGGGGTTCTGTCTCGATGGGTTTTCTACCAGGACTCGTAAAAGAGCCGGCAAGGAGGGGGGATGGCGTTGAAGGCCAAAGCTGTTGCAGCGCTGGTGAGCTTGCTCCGGACTCTGCTCATCATCGGGTTGTGCTACGTGATCCTATTCCCCCTGTTCAGCAAGGTATCTCCTGCAGTCATGGAGCGGAGAGACCTGTTTGACCAGACGGTTCGGTGGATCCCTCGCCATCCGACGCTCGAGAACTTCCGGGTGGCCTTTGTGAACATGTCCTATGGCAGGGCATTTCTTGGCTCGTTCGTGCTGTCGTCTTCAGTCAGTCTTTTGCAGCTGCTGGTCTGCACGGCTGTGGGATATGGCTTTGCCCGGTTCAGGTTCCCCGGCAGCGGCGTGCTGTTTTGGATAGCCATCACTACCCTGGTCGTGCCCCCTCAGATGATGATGCTTCCTCTATATCTCAATTTCAGGTACTTCAACCCGTTGGGGCTCTTGCCCGAGCCGGGGATCAACCTGATGAACACGTATTGGCCTTTCATTCTGCTGTCCCTTACCGGCAACGGCTTGCGAAACGGCCTGTTCATATTCATCATGAGGCAGTTCTTCCGAGGGATGCCGAGGGAACTGGAGGATGCGGCATACGTGGACGGGGCCGGTGCTCTGAAGACATTCTCTGCAGTAATGCTTCCAGGAGCGATCCCTGCGCTGGTGATCGTATTCCTGTTCTCTTTCGTGTGGCAGTGGAACGACTACTTCTACTCGGGCATGCTCATGAGCAATTCCAAGATTCTGCCGGTCATGCTCGACAAACTTGCAATGGCCACAGTAGGAACGGACGTCGAAGCTCATATGCACTACGTTTCTCTGATCAACAACGCAGGCAGCCTGTTGTTCATGGCGCCGCTGCTCGTACTCTACGTGTTCATGCAGCGGTACTTCGTTGAGAGCATCGAGAGGACGGGGCTTGTCGGGTGAGTGCGTGCAGATGAGACGCAGGGGAGAAGCAAGAGGGAACCTGCGGGGCAGATGCTCGCAGATGAGACGTAAGGGAGACGCGATGATGAGGAAGCTGCTGCGGCTCAGGGCCAAAATCTGCTCAATGGAAGTGGCGCCAATCGCCCTGGCACTGGCATTGGAGCTGGTGCTGGTGTTTGTGCTGAGTGTGCCCGCTGCGGCGGAATCCGATCAGATAAAGGATCTGATAGCGAGGTTTACAGCTGATGATCCAGAGGTCAGCAGCAGCGCCGCGAAAGAGCTGGAGGCTCTGGGCGATCAGGCGATTGCGTACCTTGTTGGAGTTGCCAAGGACACCGCCGCCAGTGATAGCACAAGGCTCCGGGCCATACGGTCGTTGCGAAGGATCGGAGCGAACGCGGTGCCCGGACTGATGGAACTCGTCTGCACTCCCGAGGCATCCGTCCGCCGCGCAGCCGTTGTGGCGCTCGGAGAGCTGGGTCCGAGTGCAGCGGCGGCCGTGCCGGTGCTCACAGATGCTCTGACCGATGACGCCCCGGAGGTGCGGGAGGCTGCAGCTTCGAGCCTGGGGCGGATGGGTGAGGCAGCTCGTCCGGCCTTGCCTTACCTGGCCATTGCCAAGGGCGACCACGATTGGCGGGTGGCCTGGGCAGCGACACAGGCGATCAGGCGGATCGACCCGCAATACGACGTAGCCGAGTCCATCCCTGAGCTGTTGAAGGTCGTGGAAGATGAGAGGGGGCCGCTCTACCGCAGGTTCGCAGTTCTGCGATTGCTGGAGGACCTGTCCAACGGCGCCGGGCCGAGCGAGACGTTGACGACCGCCCAGCTGCCGAAGACTGCCTTAATGCCGAAGGCCGCAGACACGCCGAAGATCGGTGATAGCCTGTCAGTTGACGGCCGGGCGATAGATGAGGCTGTCGGTCAAGCTATCGCAAAGGCGACTGCCACATGGGCAAGTCCCTTTCAGCGGCGGAAGTTCGCAGTGATCCAGCAGGGAATCACTCACTTTCAGGCCCGGTTTGATGATCAACTGAACCTGGTGCGAAAGGCTGACTTCTCCGGCCACGAGATACGCGAGAGCGCCTGGCTGGCGGTTCTCTACTTCCAGAGCGGCCTCAACATAGGGAGGGCTAACGCTCTCGTGCGCGCTGTACTCGAGACGCAGGCAGTCAGCGGCTATCGGTACGGAAACTTCAAGTGGAACTACGAAGACTCGGGAATCGAGGATCAGAACGCTGTCACGTTCATACTTCCCTCGCTGATCTACATCTTTCAAAACCATAGCGACCAGCTCGAGGAGGAATTGAGGGCGGACGTAGCAGCAGCGCTCGAGAGGGGTCACAAAGCAGTGCTGGAACTGGAGAAGCACATTCCGGTGTGGTATGCCAATGTGTATCTGCAGATGATAGCCTGCCTGGTCGGCCTAGGCGACGAGGAGAAAGCTCTGGAGTGGACCAGGATCTTCTATGACTTCACAAGGGAGTACGGCATCAATGAATACGCTGCGTGGGGTTATATAGGTGTACAGCTGGCGGGTTTGCAGAGCGCGTACGAACGCGCGAGAAACCCGGAGTTGAGACGAATGCTGGCCGAGCTGCTCGAGCTCCACTGGTTCGACCTGGTTCATCAGATGCACATACCCACGTTGATGCTCTCGCCGACATCGTCGCGAGCGAAAGGCTCCTCAGGTCTGAAGGTTCTCGATGCTGTCAGAACACTATACTACCTGTATTTCGGCATTGGAGGCGTCAGCGAAATCGATCAGCCCCGGGTGGAGCTGCTGCTGACGGATTATCAACCGCCGGAGGCTGTCGCAAGATTTGTAGAAGCCAAACAGAGCATGGAAAGCCTCGAGTACCAGGCCAAGTACGGCCGAGTGGACGCTCACATATATCAAACCACGGAGTTCTCGCTGGCGACTCAATCAGGCAGGCGAAGCGCGATGGGGGTCCTCGATACATCCAAGACTCTTCTCAGCTCCGAGGAGCACGAGACCAGTGTGCAGATATGCGTGCAGAACGACGGTGCTTACAAGGGAATCGTGTTCAAGGTGAGCGATGTCAAGGCGAACTTCGACCGCCATTCCGTCACTTCTGTCCAAAGCGGGGCCCAGGCGATCATCAGCTACAACTTCGACCCGAAATGGAGTATCGCAGAGAGTATCTATTCGTACGCCATTTTAGGTCTGACCGGCTCTATCGATGAGTTGCAGATCAACGGCGTGCCGTGGGATTTCAGACCGACAGCGCTGGCTGCGAGTGACAGTCTGGCCTATCGGATAGGCGATACGTACGTCGGGATCAGGTTTCTCACCACCGACGTCATCAAGATCCTGAATCATCCCGTCATATCTGCAGAGAAACCCATTCTGCTCGCGAGAGACGGAGACGAAGTAGTGCTTAGAAGCTACCTGGCCTATGATCCGAGTGGAATCGCCTTCAGCCAGGAGAATCGGCGGTTGGGGTACGTCATCAGGCTGGCCACCCCAGACGAATACCCCTCACTCACTGCGTACAGCAGCGCCATGTCCGGCATCCAGATAGAGCAACTGCTTGCCGGCAGCGTTCACTCTGTGGCGGCACTGATTGGCGACGTAGAGCTGTACCTGCAGGAAGACTTGGCATCCAACACGGTCCTCGCGCGTGAGATGAATGGCTCCGAGTCCCACCGGCAATATCTGCTCAGGTCTCCGTACGTGTGTTACGAGGCTGGTCAAGACCTGGCATTGAGAAGGCTGGATCCGGCCGGCAGGTTGCCTGCGGTGGTGCACGATGCTGAAGAATTGAGGTGAGCCGGATGAGCGTCTTCTCTGAGCGGAAGAGGCGCATATGCGAGTATGCCATTTCCTGTGGTGAAGAGCGGTTTGACCCGCATTCGAGCTTGATGTGGGGCCGAGCTCGCGACGTTCACCAGATACGGGAGAGCACCTGGCTAGCGCAGTGTTATTTTCAGCAGGGTGTCCACTTGCCGCGGGCGAACGACGTCATCCGGCAGGTTCTATCCGCTCAGTGTGTGGAGGGCGAGAGGGTTGGCAACTTCCGCTGGAATTACGAGGATAAGAGGGTAGAAGACCAGAACTGCGCCCCGTTCATAGTTCCTTCTCTGGCTTACATCTACAGGTGTCACGGCCGCGATCTCGTTTGTGACGTTCGCAGCAGGTTGGGCGAAGCACTGGATCTGGCTCACCGGGAAGTACTCGAGCTGGAAGCGCACATACCTGTATGGTACGGCAACGTCTATCTGAAGCTGATCTCTTGCCTGGTCATGCTTGGAGACGAGACAGCAGCCCTTGCGTGGGCGAAGAGATACTACCGGTTCACTCAGCAGTTTGGGATCAACGAGTATGCAGCCTGGAACTACGCGGTCGTGCAGCTGGCAGGGCTGCAGAACGCGTACTGGTACTGCGCAGAACCTTGTCTGAAGGACCTGCTAGCTGAATTGCTTGAGTTTCATTGGCTGGATCTCATCCACCAGGTGCATTTCCCCACACTGATGATCTCGTCGCCGTCGGCTAGAGCGAAGGGATTGAGCGGACTCGCGCGCAATCGCTCCCTGCTCACATTGTGTTACCTGTACTTCGGCTTGGGCTCGGTTGAGATCGGAGCCTTGCCCAGGCTGGAGCTTCTGATCAGTGATTATCAGCCGCCGCCTGAGGTCTATGAACTCGTCGACAAGAAGCTCACAGGTGAGCCTTTTTCCTACCGGGCCAGGTACGGCAGGGTCGACGTCACCTCATTCCAAACAGCCGAGTATGCGCTGGCCACTCAGTCGGGGAGAAGGAATTCTCTCGGAGTCACCAATACGACGAAACCGCTGCTGAGCTCCGAAAAGCAGGAGGTCACCGTCCAACTGCTGGCACGAAACCCCGGAACCTACCAGGGAGTGACGTTCCGCGTGAACGATGCGCTGGGCGACTTCAACCGCTACTGGGTTTCGTCCCTCCAGCACCGCAACATGGCAATCGTCAGCTACAACTTCGACCCTCAGCAGAGCCCAGTGTCTGAGATCTCATCTCGTGCCGTTCTCGGTCTGACAGAGGACATAGGCCAGGTGCTGGTCAACGGATTGCCATGGGGCGGAACGCCTCAGGCATTGGCTAACGGCGATGTTCTGGTCTACCGGATAGGCGGCGTATTCATAGGCATCCGGTTTCTCACGACAGATGTGATCAGAATAACCGACCACCCAGTTGCTGCGCGCGAGAGGCCGATTGTGCTCGAGCGAACAGGCGACGAAGTAGTGTTGACGAGCTACGTCGCCTATGCATCCGAGGAGTTCCCAGCAGACGCGGCGGATCGCCGCCTGGGGTATCTGCTGGTCATCTGCTCGCAGCAGGATTTTCCGACGCTGAATGAGTTCTGCCGCCACTTGTCCGAAATCGACGTCGACCAGACCCTCACTGGGAGCTTGCATGAGGTCGTCGTAAGATCCGGCGGGGATACGTTGGTGTTGCGAGAGGATCTGGCTACTAACACGATCGTAACTCGTGAGATCAATGAACTGGCTTACTCCAATGACTGCCTGCTGTGTTCGAAATATGTCTTCTATCGAGCCGGCGAACCCCTTTCGGCGAGACGTCTCGACCTCAACGGAGGAGTGCCCTATCCGCCGCAGCCTGCCGTAAGGCGTGGTGCCGCCATCCGGCTGGACCTGGCCGACGCGGCCCTCAATGCGACTCAAGCGGGCAGGCATAGCACCGCCGGCTGGGGCGGCCCTCAGAGCGAACAAAGGGGAGCGCCTTTGGTTTGCCCGGCACGGTTTGGAGTGGGAGTGAACATCCCGTTCTTCGGCCAATGGCAGGTCGAGTTGAGAGTCGAGCTTCTGAGGGCAAAGCCGCAGGCAAGTGCCACATTGCGCTGGAACAGCGACAGTGTCGGGCATCAGCCGTACACCGTGCCTCTGAACCTTCCAGTAGGGCGGATGCACCGGCTGATCACGCCTCGGCACTGGCTGCATCAGGGGACCCATACTCTGTGGTGGGAAACGAACTCAGAGTGTGTGATTCACGAGATCCTTATCACTAATGGACCTTGACCTGCTTTTCGACGCATGCAGCGTCTGGAAGACTGCAGGTTTCCCGGTTCAGCATAACACGACACAAGGAGACTACCAGATGACCTACAACGTCAGAGACCTTGGTGCAAAAGGTGATGGTGTCAGTCTTGATCACGAAGCGATTCAGAGGGCGCTCGACACATGCAGCGAAGACGGGGGCGGGCGGGTGGTCGTGCCGAGAGGCACGTACCTCTGCGGGACGATCCGCCTGCGATCCAATGTGTGCTTGCATCTAGAAATGGGTGCCGTGATCCTGGCGACGGAGGACGAGACCCACTTCCCGGAGATCTGCAAGACGCCCTTCGGAAATCTTCCCGGACAGATACAGGCACTCCTTTGGGCGGATCATGTAGAGAACCTGACCATCTGCGGTGACGGGGTTGTCGACGGCGGGCAGAACAAGCCGCTCAGAGGCGACGATGCGGTGCACGTCAAGTTCAGGCCGGCCCTGATTTTCTGCCGGGATTGCAGGAACATCAAGTTTATCGACGTGACAATGCGCTACGCCAGCTTCTGGACTCTTCACTTGTTGAGATGTACAAACGTCGCTGTGAGAGGAGTCACTATCCTCGCCAACCAAGATCGCATCAATACCGACGGAATCGACCCGGATGGTTGTAAAGATGTGAGAATCAGCGACTGCGATATCACGACGGGCGACGATTGCATTGTAATCAAGAGCACGGAAGGCGACCTCTCAGAGAACATCACGGTCACGAATTGCGTCCTGAAATCGAAGCAAGCAGCCCTGAAGCTCGGCACCGAGGCTATCGGAGATATTCGGAACGTCGTCTTCTCGAACTTGGTGATCCGCAGCAACGTCGGCCTTGCCCTGTATATGAAAGATGGAAGCACCTATGAGAACATCATATCGAGCAATATCATAATGGACGTGACCAACGACTTCCCCTTGATTCTGGACATCACTCCGCGGTACTATAGAGAACCGCGTATTGGGAAAATCCGTAACGTCACTCTTAGCAACATCGATCTAACGGGGAAAGGCAGGTTTTACATCGAGGGGATGCCGGGCAGCCCTGTGACCAACGTAAGCCTTAGGGATATTGCGTGGACGATAACCGGACCATGCCGCATAGAGTCGGCAAGAAAGCCTATTGGAGCACGTCGAGTAGAGCTGGATCCCAATAGCCCGAATCACGCGACCCAACCGTATCAGTTAATCATAGTCAACGCACAAGGTGTGAGTGTTGATGGCCTGAGACTGTACGATCGGACAGGGGCTGAGCTGAAGAAACGGGGATTGCTCTACATATCAAACAGTGGCAATATCGATATCAACAACGTGCAACCAGCGGCGGGACGCGTGCGCCATGCGGTTGCAGTTAGGGACAGCACAGAGGTCAGGCTGAATGGCAAGGCGCTATAGGTATACGGACGACGCGAAGGGATGTGCGATTCAGATGAAGGTCAACCGCAACATCAAAACGCCGCTCTATCGGCAGGTCTATGAGGCAATCAAGGCCGATATCCTCAACAACCACTATCGCGAATCCGATTTCCTTCCCTCTGAGAGGGAATTGGGTGATATGTTCCAGGTCGATCGAGTGACTGTGAGAAAAGCACTAGATCTGCTGGTTGCCGAGGGGCTGGTCGAGAAGACAGCCAGCGTTGGCACACGGGTTAAACTGCCGGATTACAGCCTCATCACCGGAAAGACGATTATGTTCATCCTGCCGAAGCGGGGCAATGAAGACGAACGCATCACTGGTTCTTTCAACTCGAACCTGTTTTACGTGGTGGAAGAGGAGTGCAAGGAACGCCGGTGCCGGGTCATCTATACGACAATCGACGAGGACGAGCGCCTGGTGGAATGCCTCAAGGGCTACGATATCGCCGGAGTTATATTCGTAAGCAAGAACGACATCAGAGTGTACGAGGAGGCCAAGAGCCTCGGCATCCCCACCGTCCTGGTGAACGACTACTACCCAGGGTTCAACAGCGTGTTGATTGACAACCAAACGGGAGCATACGAAGCGATTCGATACCTACTGGATCGAGGGCATTCCAAGATTGCTGCGATTGCAGGGGTCCCGGAGTATCCGGCTTCCCAAGAACGTCTGGTGGGATTCTGGCGGGCTATGGTCGATGCGGGGTTAGATCTCAATCAATACCCAGTTCAGCACGGCTATTGGACGTATGACGGCGGATATGAGTGCATGCATAGGCTGTTGTCTGATTTCGAGGATGATTGTCCCTCAGCGGTCTTTGCGTTCAATGACTGGATGGCATACGGCGCCATCCACGCAATCGAGGAGTATGGAATGAGGGTCCCGGACGACGTGAGTGTCGTGGGGTTCAACGACATAGACCTGCCTATTGCAGGCAAGCTCAAGCTGACCACAGTCAGGGTTGACATAGACCTGATGGGGAAGTCCGCAGTGGAGTATCTGCAGAAGGTGGTTGAGAACAACGATGGGACAAGCCTGAAGATCGTCGTGCCGACGAGTCTCATCATCGGCGACTCCGTTAGAGCGGTGGAGGCCACCTAGAGGACTGGGCCTGCTCGCCAATACCGCGCCGGCCGCCTCACAAAAGGCTCATGGACAGTGCTTCTCCTTGCAACGATCTACCCCTGCATCGCCCCAGGATGGCGTCGAGAGGAAGGAATAGCGATTGTCAACGTCGAACATCAGTACCAGATGTTGGCTGAATACTCTGTAGACCATCAACCTGTGCCTGGTCTCTGACAATATGTCTCAGGTGGCGGGCTCTTGGACGCGCCCTTCGACCGGTGTGCGACACGTTCCCTTTTTGGCTCCGCGGGGAGGTTGGCTCGCTGACTGCCTCACGATAGACGAGAAGGAGGAGGAGCGGTTATGCCTGAATACTACGTCAGCAAGGCTGCACAACCGAACGGCGACCATGAGGTCCATCAAGCTGAGTGTGAACATCTGCCGGCAGAGGAGAACAGGATCTACTTAGGCGTATTCGGCGACTGTCACAGCGCTATTGCGCAGGCCAAGAGGTACTATGCTAAGGTCAACGGATGTAGCTCGTGCTCACAAGCGCGTCATACAGGTTAGGACTGAGGCCATATCGATCGAGAGGGATACCCCTGAGGGTGATTATCCGAGAAGGTACAGGCAGACAGCGAAGCAGTGGATGAGTCCGACGCATAGCAGCTCGGACTCATCCTCATTTCTGCGGGTTGTCTCTCCAGGCCTGATACCGGTGCCCACACTGGCACAGTCAGCCCACTTAGAGCGTCCCTATGGTGCCTTTCCACTCCTGGACTCGCGGCCGTCAGTAATCTCGGTTGGCTCGGTAGTAGTCCATCATTAGGTCGTAGCTGCGTCGCGGCATGCCCTTGAATATGACGTTGCTGGTCGAGAAGATGTACCCTCCTCCGGGCTTCCCGTGCTCCATTGCATATCTGCAGCTCTCAAGGATTTCCTCGTCCGTTCCCGTCTGCATCAGTGCGCAGTTTACGTTTCCGATAAGGCAGATCCTGTCGCCGTAGGCCGCCTTTATCTGGGCGATGTCTACTCCTGCCATGGGGTCGAGCGAATGCAGCCCATGAGGCCCCGTCTCAAGAATCTGGTCGAGTATCGGCATTATCTGGCCATCCGTGTGCTTGATCACATACGCCCCGAGGCTCTTGTACCCTGCGACGAGTTGCTTGAGGAACGGAGTAATGAAATCCGCGAACATGCTTGGCGACAAGAAGGGACCCGAATTGAAGCAGTAATCCGAGCACAAGATGAACCCATCAAGCCCGGCGTCAAGCAACTTCGGGGCGTGTTCGAGCGCCCGGTCCACCTTCGCCTGCTCATCAGCGAGAACTGCATCCCTGTGGTCGTGCAGCCTGAACACGAGTTTGAGCATGCCTTCGCCGTCAGGAATCCCCAACGTCGTGTCACCGTGTGCCATGAGCAGGTGTTTACCGCCGTCGATCTCCCTGAGGACCCGTATCCCCTCGACGTAAGAGTCCTGGTCTGGCCGTATCACACCGGAGTAGAAGATGACGCAGTAGTCGAACTTGTCAGCGATATCGACGAACAAGCGGGCGTCGCGCTCTAGGAGGCGGCGGCGTTCGCTGATCGACTCAGTCTTCCACTCGTCCGGCGTGGAGAAGCTGCGGCCGAAGTACTCCTGTGTGAGCTGCATCTCCAGTTCGAAGTGAGGTACCACATCGGGTTGTTGCAGTGTAAGAGCAAGGATTGCGCGATCTCTAGGTTGCATTGCCACTGACCCCCCTTCTCGGAATACAGACCCTCAAGTCCTTCTTCACATCTCGTCTTGGATCATTTGCTTCAGTTCCCTGAGTGACGGAACTCTGCCAGTGGTCTTGATCTTCCCATCTACTACTAGACCCGGCAGCTGGATGATTCCTGTCGCCATGATCTCTTCGATATCTGTAACATAGAAGACATCGGCCTGAACGCCTAGTTGGCCTACCGCATCCTTCACTAGTTCGAGCAGTCTCTTGCAGCTCGCACAGCCTGACCCTACGACCTTGATCTCCATCCGGCAACACGAATGCCCACATTGAGTGCTGCATGAGCAATCTGCAGCGGGTTGCTGCGTTTCGACATCCGCAGACGCCGTAGCTGGCTTTCTAGCCTGGATCAGGGCTGCTACCACGTAATCAGTTATCGGGGTGCCCGGGACCCACTCCCGCATATAGGATCGGCTCTCGTCTTGCGGTGTCACCTGAACCTGCTCGAAGCCGGCAGACTGCAACATGTCCTGGATCTCCGCCGGAGTGGATGCTCCGGCAATGCACTGTGTGTGCATGGCCAGATCTGCTCTGATGTCTTCCGGTATGTCCGCGACTGCTATCACATCGCTGATCGCCAACCGTCCTCCGGGCTTTAGCACGCGATACGCTTCCTCAAAGACTCTAGGTTTGTCTGGAGACAGGTTAATGACACAGTTCGAGATGATCACGTCCACCGTGCTGTCTGCGAGTGGTAGGTTTTCAATCTCGCCTAGACGGAACTCGACGTTGTTGTAGTTGCCCTTGGCCGCGTTCTGTCGTGCCCTCGAAACCATCTCAGGAGTCGTGTCGACTCCGATCACGCGGCCGGTCTCACCAACCTGTGCGGCAGCGAGAAAGCAATCGAGCCCTCCGCCACTGCCCAAGTCAAGAACGACTTCACCCGGCTTAAGGCCTGCTATGGCCAGAGGATTGCCGCACCCGAGTCCCATGTTCGCTCCTTCAGGGACAGCCTGTAGATCGTCGGGCGAGTAGCCCACGGCCAGGGAGGCTGACTCAGAAGTCAGTCCAGATGGTCCGCAGCAAGATGAGCTCGAGCACCCGCAGCCGCTACGTCCTGAGGCCGCTACCTCGCCGTAGTTCCGTCGTACTGCATTGCGTAGTCTTTCGTTCTCAGCGATGGTGCGCGATTCCCTATGATTCATCTATACCACACTCCTTCTTTGGACGCATCATATGAACCAGTGTGCAAATGCATTGAAGGCATACCCTATGAATGTGATCCCCAAAGTGACAATGCCAACGAATATGACGAGCAACCTCGTCTTCACTACCTTCTTGAGCAGTATCACCGACGGCAGCGATAGTGCTGTGACCGCCATCATGAAGGAAAGGACTGTGCCGATGCCGACACCCTTGGCCACCAGCGCTTCGGCAATCGGCAGCGTGCCGAAGATGTCTGCATACATGGGAACGCCGACAAGCGTAGCTATCACCACCGAGAAGACATTGCCTTTACCCAAGATGCTCGCGATGATGCTCTCCGGAATCCAGTTGTGTATCAATGCGCCTATCCCTACACCTACCAGGACGTATGGCCACACCTTCTTTAGAATGTCTGCTACCTGTTCTCTGGCAAACACCAATCTATCTCTGCGAGTCATGCCTGGAGCCGACGATGGAGCGCAATCGCATGTCTCAGTGCTTTGGCCGATTCTCGTCGCGGACATCCTGGCCCTAGCCAGTACGAAGTCCTCGATGTACCTCTCCAGCTTCAGTTTGCCTATGAGAGTGCCCCCTGCCACAGCCAGGACAAGACCTACCAAGACATAGGCGATTGCAATGCGCCAGTTGAAAATGCTCGCTAGTAGGAGCACCGATGCGAGGTCGACGAGGGGCGAGGAGATCAGAAAGGAGAACGTCACGCTGAGCGGCAGTCCTGCCCTAACGAATCCGATGAAAAGCGGGATAGATGAACAGGAGCAGAACGGAGTCACCGTGCCGAGAAGCGCGGACAGCGTATTTGCGGCGATCCCATGGAACCTCCCCAGGATCTCCCTTGTGCGCTCAGGAGGAAAGAAGCTCTGAACGTACGAGATGCCGAAGATGAGGACAGAGAGCAGCACGAAGATCTTCACTATGTCATAGACGAAGAAATGCGCACTTGCACCCAGCTTTGTCGAAGTACTGAGGCCGAATACTCCCTCGATCAGAAGCCGAACGGCCTCAGATAGCCACTCCATCCGGAGAACTTGGTCATTCAACAGTCCGAGGACACTGCGTAGCCTTTCCATCAGAAGTTGCACTCCTCACGACTGCGACTGAGTGCGCCGGTATCATTCGCTATGTCGGTGATGAACTCCACTAGTTCGCTGATCCTGCTGTGATTCAGGGTATACCGCATCCATGCGCCGTCGCGCACGCCATTGACCAGCCCGCTATCTGTCAGGATCTTCATGTGGTATGAAAGCGTAGGCTGAGTGATACTGAACTCCTCCAGGATCTTGCAGGCACACAGCTCACCACCGGCCAGCATGTGAACGATCCTGAGTCGGGTTTCGTCAGCCAAAGCCTTGATAGCTCTTGCGTAGCTGTCATACGAGCGCTTCATGTTGACACCTCTCAACGATATAGCCAAGAGTCTATTACATAGACAATAATCTATTACATAGAAGAGAGTCAATGTGATTGTACTCACTGCGTCCAAGGGTGTCAATGCTTCTATACGGGTTTGTGCCGCGGGTCCAAACGCGGGCTTCCGCGGCAGCGCTGTTTGGGGGGCAAGCGCGTGGTTCCCACAAGTCTGCACATGTTGTGAACATATGCCATTCACGTTATAATGAAGGTGAGAATTCCTGGAGAGCAACGAGGAAGAGGGGAGGACCATGACTACGTACGAAGTAAGTACTGTCATCAACCGACCGGTTGACGTCGTTGTCAAGGCATTGATGAATCCAGACAATTTCGTCTACTGGCACACAGGTCTGGAGAAGTATGAACTTGTACAGGGGAAACCTGGAGAGGTTGATTCGATCGGTCGTCTCCACTACTCTAAGGACGGCAATTCATATGTAGTCGAACACAAGCTGGTCTACATGGATCCAGGAAGGAAGTACGTATCGCAAATTACCGGAGATACTCTGACTGCCAAGGTGGAGACGACACTGATCTCTCAAGGGAACATGACTGAGGTCTACAGACTGTGGTCAGGCAGAGCAAAGGCGCTTCCCCTCAGGTTCATGCTGCCACTCTTGAGAGGCAAGATGATGAGGCAATCCAAGGCTGAACTCGAGACATTCAGGGAGCTGGTGGAGAGCAAGGGGGTTGATTTCAGCGCATAGCAGGGGGGCAGTCATATTTGATGCCTACGGTACGCTGATCGATTCGTCAGACGGATCTGTGCGCGCCACCAGAACTAAGCTGTACATCGGATCCACATCAGACCATCGACCCCTGATGGATGATGTCCTCAGAAACGGAATCATGGTGGACCACGTCTTTTCCTCAGAGAGCCTGCGGGCGTACAAACCTCATCCCGCGTTCTATCATGCTATTCTAAAGCACATCGGTTGCGATCCTTCGGACACGGTGTTTGTAGGAGACTCTCTTCACGACGATGTCTGCGGCCCCTCCATGTATTGCTGTAGCAGCCCAGGTTCAGGTCGTGTGTGATGTTTTTGTTCCCTGTGTTTGTTTGTGTTTGGTATAATCGATTTAGGTTGCCTGCTGCGGCTGCGGAGTCTGCGCAGCTATTGGTTTCGAAATCGTGTGATTTCACAGAATCATGGCTTCTCTGGAACTGCAGGCGGCAACCAAAGAGCGCTAGTGATCGGGCTAGAGTATTGAGGAGGCAGTAGAGGTGGATAAAGAGAACTTCTTTGAGGTGGTACAGGGTCAGCTGGACGAGTTCGCGAGCAAGCACGGATTAGCACCCGATGCTCACGCGATTCTCAGAAATCCGCTGAGGGAGTACCACCTGCTGTTGCCGGTTCGCATGGATGACGGTTCTATCAGGGTGTTTCAGGGGTATAGGGTTCAGCACAGCGACGCGCGGGGCCCTGCTAAAGGAGGAATACGGTTTCACCCCGCTGAGACTATCGACACCATCAGAGCACTCGCCATGTTGATGACGTGGAAGTGCGCGCTCGCAGACCTTCCACTGGGAGGCGGAAAGGGCGGAGTTGTCGTAGACCCTGCATCACTCTCAGACAGCGAGAAGGAGAGGCTCTGTCGCTGCTTCATTAGAGAAATGGCGAAAAACGTCGGACCTTCGGTCGACATACCTGCGCCTGATGTCGGCACCAATTCGCAGATGATGGGCTGGATGATGGACGAGTACATCAAGATAAAGGGAGAGTTCCAGCCTGGCGTGGTCACAGGCAAGCCCCTGTGCATCTGCGGTTCGCTCGGCAGAAGGGAAGCGACCGGGTTCGGCGTCATTGTATGCGTTCGCGAGGCTCTCAAGTTCCTGAATCTCTCTCCGGAGACTTGCCGCGCTTCGATCATGGGTTTCGGAAACGTAGCGCAGTACGCTGCCACCAACTTCGTGCAGCTTGGCGGCACAGTCGTGTGTGTATCGTACTGGAATCGCAACGACAAAAGGGCGTACACGATATCCAAACCTGACGGGGTGGATCCGTTCTTCTTGCAGACAATAACCGATCAGTACGGCGCCATAGACAACGAACGGGCGCGCTGCGCAGGGTATGAGATAGAAGACGGCGACGCTTGGCTGTCAAAAGAAGTGGAAGTGCTTATCCCTGCAGCGGTCGAGGGTGTCATTACCGGCGAGACCGTCGGCAGACTCAGTCCCAGGGTGAGGATCATAGCCGAGGCAGCCAACGGACCGACCACCGTGGAAGCCGACGCAGTGCTCAGAAGCAACCCGCGTGTCCTGGTGATCCCCGACTTCCTCTGCAACGCCGGCGGAGTGATCTGTTCGTACTTCGAAGGCGTCCAGAACAGCATGAATCTCTATTGGGATGAGAAGGAAGTAAACCACAAGATAGAGAGCAAGATGATGAGCGCGTTCTGGAAAGTGGCTGAGATGGTCAAGCAGAAAGGCATGTACATGCGGGACGCCGCATACATGCTGGCCGTGCAGCGGGTCGTCGAGGCAATGAGGCTCCGCGGATGGATCGACTCAGAGACCCGCACGTTTGCCAAGAGCGAATCGTCTGACGAGGAACTCAAGAGGCTCAAGTGCAAGGTCTCCGACCTGACCAGAGACGCCTCAGGAGTCCTCAAAGAGATCGAGGCGCTCGCGAGCGACAGCGAGATACACAAGAGAGTGAGCCTGCTCAAGGATTGCCTGGACCGCGTTGCGAGAGAATGCGGAGCTAGGTAGGCAAGATGCCAGCCATTTGAAAGACTGTAAGATGATTGAGCGGAATTCCACTTGCGTTCTGTCTTGGCAGGCGCGATAATGGGGATGACCTCATACGTGCGCGTACAACCTGTTCTACTTACGTGCACGGGCACGTACGATTTTCGACAACGGCAAGGCGGCTTGAGCACAGCAGGCGGATAGAGAGCCGATTCAGGGAAGGCGCATTTCCATGGGCGTGACGATCAACGACATCGCCAAAAAGGCAAAGGTTTCGCGAGGCACTGTTGACAAGATTCTGCACAACAGGCCGGGGGTCAGCGACGAGGTCAGGGCTGCTGTGCTGCAGATCGCGAGCGAGCTAGGCTACAAGCCAAACGTGGTCGGAAAGGCCCTGTCACACCAGAAGAAACCCCACAAGATCGGTGTGATATTTCCTGCCAAGAGTGTGTTCTTTGAGCAGCTTCAGAGCGGCATAGATGCCGCGCACCGGGAGTATGAGGATTACGGTCTGGTCATTGAGTGCAGAGCAATGGCCCCGCTGCTTCCGTCTGAACAACTGCGTCTCATAGACTCGCTGCGAAGCGAGATCTCAGGCCTTGCCCTGGTGCCTATAAACCACGCAGCTGTAGGCGAGAGAATAGATGAACTGGTTGATGAAGGGCTGCCAGTGGTCACATTCAACAACGACATCAAGTCCTCGAAGAGACTCTGCTTCATCGGTCAGGATGCCATCAACGCAGGCAAAACTGCGGGCGAACTCATGGGCAAGACACTGGGAGGCCAGGGCAGAGTCATCGTCATTTCCGGCCGTGTCGACATGCTGCATTTGAGCCAGCGGACAGAGGGATTCACCAGCCTCATCAAAGAGGAGTTTCCTGATATAGAGCTGGAGAGCATGAGGGCGCCTCATGGAGTTGAAGGACCGTTGAGGAGGTCGATGGTATCGTACTTCGAGAAGAACAAAGCTGTGAAGGGTGTCTTCGTACCGGACGGCGGCATTGCGGGGCTGATAGGCAGGATAATCGGCGAGGCGGGGCGTAAGGACATAAAGGTCGTCGTGTTTGACCTCCTTGGCGATACGAAAGACTTGATAATGGAAGGCATCATTGATTTTGCGATAGACCAGAACCCCTTTGAGCAGGGATATAGAGCGATCAAGGTGCTGTTTGACTACATCTACGCAAAAAGAGAACCTGAGCAGGAGTACCAGTATACTGACATCAGTGTCAAGATGAAGTACAATCTTTGATTGACAATACAGCGGGAAGGTAAGTGATTAGCATTAACACGAGAAGCCGATTGCTGGCCAGACTAGCGGATATCGAGAAGCAGCCTACTGGATACTGGGGACAACGCATACTCGCACAGATACGCTACGCGCTGGAACTGACCCGTGATCAGGGCGTGGACAAGCAGCAGGCTATCGAGGAGGCAGCGCGCCTGGTTCTTGAGGGGTTCGAGAAAGACGGCGCGATCACACGTGAGACTTGCAGGCGTGCTGAGGCGGCTCTCTCAAGTCTGTCAGCGCTCGCAAAGCAGCACAACGTGATGTGCATCTCGCACGCACACATCGACATGAACTGGATGTGGAGTTGGCCTGAAACAGTGGCCATCACACTTGACACGTTCCGCACCATGCTCAAGCTCATGGAGGAATACCCCGAGTTCACCTTCTCTCAGTCTCAGGCCTCCGTCTACAAGATCGTAGAGGAATATGATCCGGAGATGCTCTCGATCATCAAGTCGAGAGTCAAGGAGGGGCGCTGGGAAGTAACTGCCTCCACGTGGGTAGAAGCGGACAAGAACATGCCGAACGGCGAGAGCATGGCTCGTCACTTGCTGTATGCGAAGACCTATCTGAGCCGGCTCTTCGACATACCGCTCGACGACCTGTTTCTCGATTTTGAGCCGGACACCTTTGGGCATAGCGCTAACGTCCCTGAGATTCTGAACAAGGGCGGAGTGAAGTACTACTATCACTGCCGCGGGTACAATGCCAAGTACCCGGAATACCACCTATACCGGTGGGTTGCTCCGTCCGGCGCATCGGTGCTGGTCTACCGTGAACCCTTCTGGTATCTGGGCGAGATCGATCCCTCCATCGTCTACTACGGTCCGGAATTTCGCAGGAAGTGCGGCCTCGACACCATGCCGAGAGTCTTCGGTGTAGGCGACCATGGCGGAGGCCCGACTCGGCGCGACATCGAGCGGATCCTGGACATGAACACATGGCCGATATTCCCGCAGATACGCTTTGGCACGCTTCGGGAGTTCTTCGCTATTGCCGAGTCGCAGGCTGTCAACGTGCCTGAAATAAGAGGCGAGTTGAACGTCGTGTTCACGGGCTGCTACACATCTCAGGCCCGAGTCAAGACGGCCGGGCGGAAGGCAGAGGCCGGCCTCTTCGACGCCGAGTTGTTCAGCACCATGTCGACACTCGCAACCAAGGCGCCATACCCGCAGCAGGCCTACAAGAAGGCATGGACAAATGTCTTGTTCAACCAGTTCCACGACATCATCACGGGTTCGGGCGTCAGAGATACTCGTGAATACGCGATGGGGCTTTACCAGGAAACCATGGCTACGGTTCAGAGCCAGAAACAGAAGGGTCTGTATAGGATCTCGAGCAGCATCGACACGAGCGGCCTGATTGCTGAATCTGAGTCATCGGCGACCGTGTCCGAGGGAGCAGGTGTTGGCTTTGGGATCTCGGCGTTCCGAGTCTCGCAAGTGGGCAGAGGAAGAGGCAAGACCAGGCTGTTCCATGCGTTCAATCCGTCCGGGAGAGAGCGGAGCGAGCCGGTGGAGATCGTGATATGGGACTGGCCTGGCGACGTTCGCCGGATGAAGTTCGCCGGTCCGAATGGTGAGACTCTGCAGCATCAGCTCATCGAGCCGAACGGTCAGTACTGGGGGCACAAATACGTAAGGGTATTGGTGCAGGCCTCAGTTCCTCCGTTTGGATACACGACTTTGGTTCTCACGGAGACCGAAGAGCGCGTCGACGATTACGACTTCGGCCCGCACCAGCGCGTGGAAACGCCGGATGAGTTCGTGCTCGAGAACTCCAGTGTCAGGGTAGTGCTGAACCCGCAGAATGGAGCGCTGGTTTCGTTTGTCGATAAGTCCACCGGAACGGAGTATGTCGACCCCACCCGGACTACCGGAGTGTTCCGGTACATTCTCGAAGACGATGCCAAGGGGATGACCTCCTGGCAGGTAGGCCGGTACATGCAGGTCAACGAGCTGACCGGCAACGTCAAGGTGCGCTATGCAGCCCGCGGCCCGCTGTATCAGGCTGTGGTCTGCACCACTGAGTTCGGCAACTCTTCTCTCAAAGTGGAGATCGGGCTTCGCACCGGAAGTCCGGTTCTTGAGTACTCGGTAGAGTGCGACTGGCACGAGATCGGCAGGCGCGGGAAGTCGGTTCCTCAGTTGGCATTTGCCCTGCCTATTCCGTTCACCTGCACGAAGTTCAGGTACGACGTGCCGTTTGGAGTGGTCGAGCGCCAGCCGCAGGATCTCGATGTTCCGGCCAACAGTTGGGCACTTGCGGTCCCCGATGATGCCTCCAAGAAGAGCGTCATCCTGATGAGTGACAGCAAGTACGGGTTCAGAGGTACTGACCGGGAGATGTCGTTGACCTTACTGAGAGGCTCCTACGACCCCGATCCTTACCCGGACCTCGGCATTCACAGGACGAGATTCGCCCTTGGTCCGATCGACCACTCCTCAAACTTGGGCTTGATCGGACTCGCGTTCGATTACAACCACCCGGTCGAGATAATATCAGTCGCACCATCCACGCAAGGAAACCTACCCCCGGCCTACAGCTTCTGCCGGATACAGAGGGGAAGCGTCGCAATTTCCACTGTCAAGATGGCCGAAGAGAACTGCGGCATTGTCATCAGGCTGTATGAGACAGAAGGCACAGATACTGACGTCGTGATCTCCCTGGCAAAGCCGGTCAAGAGGGCTTCTTTCACAGACGTGCATGAGCGGCCTGTGACAGGAGCGATCAGAGTCTCAGGTAACCAAGTGTCCTTTGTTGTGAAAGCCTCCAGCGTACAGACGATCTGCATCGAGTTTGACGGTGAGTAGCACTGAGTAACGATCGGGTCGCTTCTCACTGTGCACTGCACAGTGAGAAGCCCCGAACAGGGCCTGCCGTGCACAAAACGTGCTCGTGCAACGCTGGGGAATCGTTCTTGAGGTGAGTTACAGGCCTCAAGGTCGTGGTTCATTCACGGGGGTGTCGGCAACCGGAAGGAGGTGAGCAGCTACAGATTTCAATAGGGGCCAAGAGTGGATGACTATCAGTACCACACGTTTGACCTGGCCGGCTGGGTCCTGCCCGTCAACGCCTACGTTCTTCCGTATGCAGATGTGGTGATCGACGCTCCTTCCTCCAGCGAGCTCAACCTGACGGACAAGTCGGTGCCGTTTTTCCAGATGGTTGTCCATGGGTTCATCGACTATGCCGGTGATCCACTCAACTTCTCTCACGACATGGAGTACGAGTTGCTCAAGATGATAGAAACAGGTGCTTATCCATACTTCACTCTGATGTATGAGGACAACTCCGTTCTAAAGAACACAGACTTCGATTATCTGTTGTCCACCAACTACAAGAGATGGCTGCTCAGGATTTCTGAGATATACGCGGCGGTCAACCATGCTCTTGCACCTGTCAAGGACCAGAGGATAGTCTCCCACGAAGAGATCGTTGACGGCGTGTTTAAGACCACGTATGAAAACGGGTACTCGACGATTGTGAACTACCGAGAAGAGCCGGTGATCATCGGAGACATCGAAGTGGATCGAAGAAGCTTCAGGGTCATTACGCTTCCGATGATGAGCCCCTTGATACTGACCAACATCGTGTATACGATCATCGATTCGTTCACAGCCAACAACAACCAGATAGTTCGCATGATCAGGGCTGTACGTGTAACCGGTGCCGGCTATGGGATAAGCGCTGCGATGTCTTGGATCTACTTCGCTCTGATCGCGGCGGTGCTCGGCATCGTGATCGGCGTGATCTCAAAAAGAGTCTTCTACATGGAATAGGAGGACTGGCCGGTGAAAGTCAACCTGAGCTTGGCCAATCGGGTGAATACCAAGAGAGTGCCAGCGTACGTATGGCAGATCGTCAGACTTGTGATGATCATTGGCATCTCTTATGTCATTCTCCTGCCCCTGATGAGCAAGCTCGTATCAACGTTCATGCAGGAGGCCGACGCATACGACCCGACCGTTCGGTGGATACCGAAGCACTTCACTTTCGCTAACCTGAGGATAGCATGGGAGTACATGGAGTATCCAAAGGCGTTCGGAATGTCGTTGCTGATTGCTCTGTCCGTGACTGTCCTCCAGTTGGCATCTTGCACAATGATCGGCTACGGGCTCGCCAGGTTCAACTTCAGAGGAAGACACATCTGGTTTGGAATAGTTGTGTTCATGCTGGTAGTTCCGCCGCAACTCATACACACGCCACTGTATCTGAACTTCAGATTTTTCGACCTGTTCGGATTGATTCCCGGAGGAGGGGTCAACCTCATCAACACGCCTTGGCCGCTGGCTCTGCTGGCAATCACGGGTACGGGGTACAAGAACGGTCTCTTCATCTTCATTGCGCGGCAGTACTTCAGGGGGATGCCCAAGGAGCTCGAGGAGTCGGCTTACGTTGACGGTGCGGGCGCGATTCAGACCTTTATCCGAATAATGGTGCCAGGTGCAGTGCCGATTCTGATAGTCATCTTTTTGTTTTCGTTTGTCTGGCAGTGGAACGACTCGTATTTCATCATGATGTACATGGGCGAGCGAAATGTACTGCCAGTCGCCCTCACTCAATTCGTGACCAGGTATTTCGTAGAGATGTCGGGGTTGTCATCACAGCAGTTCGTGCTGTCTGTTCCGTATGCTTCCGTGCTTGAGAGTGCGGGCATGCTGCTGTTTATCGCGCCTCTGCTGATTCTGTACACCTTTGCACAGAGGTTTTTCATCGAGAGCGTTGAGAGAACAGGCATCGTTGGGTGAGCGAAGGAGAGATACATCATGGTTCAGCAAGACAACGGGAAGCTCATATGGAGGTCCGGCAATAGGACTACGTGGATCGAACCCTATGGAGAGGACTCTATCAGGGTGCGAACCACGTTTGGCCCTGAAATGCCAGTCAGGCAGTGGTCGCTGCTGACGCCGCCGGCTCTGCGGCCCAAGATTACGATCAATGAGAACAGCGCGGAAATGCAGAATGGAAAGCTAACTGCAATCATCGACGCCGCCGGCTACATAAGGTTCGTCAAGACAACCACCGGTGAACTGCTTACAGCTGAGAGGCCCCGAGGCCATGGAATGCGCGGTTTTGCACCTGTAGGCGGAGACCTAAACAGAGTCGAAGTGCTCTTTCAGGCCTTCGAAGGCGAGAGGATATACGGCATGGGACAGCACCAGCATGGGTTCTTGGATCAGAAGGGATGCGTAATTGACCTGGTGCAGCGGAACACAGAAGTCAATGTTCCTTTCATGGTGTCCAGCCGAATGTATGGTTTCCTATGGAACAACCCGGGAGTGGGCCGTGCCGAGTTCGGCCGAAACCAGACAAGGTGGACTGCGGAGGCGACCAGACTCATCGACTACGTGGTGATCGCGGGAGACTCCTATGCCGAGATACTCAACCATTACGTAGACATAACCGGGCATGCTCCGGAGTTCCCGGAATGGGCATCGGGGTTTTGGCAGTGCAAGCTCAGGTACAAGAGCCAGGATGAGCTGCTGGCTGTCGCACGCGAGCACAAGAGGCGCGGACTCCCGATGTCCGTCATTGTCATTGACTACTTCCACTGGACGAAGCTTGGCGAGTGGGAGTTCAACCCGAAGCATTGGCCGGATCCTGAGGCAATGGTGAGGGAATTGTCTGAAATGGGCATAAAGGTGATGGTTTCCATTTGGCCGACGGTGAACCCAGACAGCAAATACTTCGGCGAGTTGGAGTACAGGGGACTCCTTGTGCGAACCGAGCGCGGGTTGAACGCGTTGACAAGGTTTACTGATGCGGACGTGGCTCACCCTGTCTATACGCACACTCTGGATGTGACCAATCCAGAGGCCCGAGATTTCATATGGCAGAAGGTGCGAGACAACTACTACAAGCTCGGGATCAAGGTCTGGTGGCTCGACGCGATAGAACCGGAGATGTCCGTGTACGACTTCGACAACCTTCGCTACCACGCAGGGGCCGGCTTGGAGGTCAGTTGCATCTATCCCATGATGCAGCAGAAAGCCTTCTACGATGGGATGAGGTCAGAGGGTGAAGAGGAGATCATCACTCTCGGTCGTTCTGCATTTGCAGGAAGTCAGCGATACGGCGCCGCCGTATGGTCCGGAGATATCCCGTCCACGTTTGAATCACTTAGGGCGCAGGTCAAGGCGGGATTGAATATGGGCATGAGCGGGATTCCTTGGTGGACGACGGACATCGGCGGCTTCTATGGCGGAGACATAAGCTCTGACTACTTCCGAGAACTAATCGTCAGATGGTTCCAATACGGGGCTTTTTGTCCGATATTCCGGCTGCACGGCTGGAGGACAGACAACGGCGCTCAGATCGACTGGAAGGTTGGTGCGGACAACGAGGTCTGGTCATTCGGAGACAGAGCCTACGAGATCATCAGGATGTACCTCTTCATGCGCGAGAGGCTTCGTCCGTACATCATGAAGCAGATGAAGCACGCGAGCGACACCGGGACGCCCGTAATGCGGCCGCTCTTCTTCGACTTCATCGACGACGATGAAGCCTACAGACACGAAGACGAATTCCTGTTCGGTCCGGATATCCTAGTGGCACCTGTGCTCTATGAGGGAGCGAGAGGCCGTCAGGTCTATCTGCCGTCGGGGGCTGATTGGACCGATGCGTGGACAGGCGAGACGATCCGCGGCGGCCAGACTGTGGACGCAGAGGCTCCACTCGAGAGGATACCTCTCTACCTGAAGAACGGGGCGAAGCTGCCTATCCTGTAGACCCTGATCAATGTCGACATGGACTGAAGCTATAGGCTGGATCCTGCACCGTTCAACAACGACATGTTGGGAGTGTTTCAAACTATGGAGAACGTATCCACCTATGTCCCGGCACCTGGAGCGGTGACGAGCACAGTGTTTGAAGTCAGGGCTGACCAAGTCGACGTTTTCGTCGAGAGGTTCAGATCGATCCACTATGCCAGGTTCATTCGCGCAGAGGGTGCGAGCGTGCGCATACAGATCGCGGTCGGCGAAAAGGTCGAGTCGTGCAAGGTCAGCCCGGCAAGGCTTGGAATAGCCCCTGAGATCGACGGAAACAGAGTGAGCTTCCTCCTGCCTGAAAGGACGAGGCATCTCCTGGTCCGGGTCAATCAGTTGGAGGATCTGATCATACTCGCAGATCCACCGGAAACAGTAAAGCCCAAGCTAGGCGGTACAAACGTGGTTGACATCATGACCTTTGGCGTCGACAACACCGGGAACACAGTGGAGACCGACAAGATCCAGCAGGCGATAGACAGCGTCATAGCTTCGCCGGATAAGGACACGCTTTACTTCTCAAGAGGTTGCTACCGCACTGGAACTCTCAGGATCAATGGGAGCATGAAGATATACCTCGAAGAGGGAGCCTTGATCAAGGGGAGCTTGGACTTTGACGATTACCCAGTATTCGAGCGGTACAGAAAGCGCAAGTTCCTGCTCGTGTATGATACGGATGGCTTCGAGCTGTCTGGGAGAGGGGTTATAGACGGCGAAGGAGCGGCATTGAACGACAAATACCAGACAGACGAGAGCAAGTTGATAGATCTTTTCGAGACGATCAACTGCAGAAACGTGGTCATAAGAGACGTGATTCTGCGAAACAGCAGCAACTGGGCGTGCCTCTTGAGCAACACAGAAGACGCAGTGGTCGACAATGTCAAAGCCCTGAACGTCCCTCATCACCTGTGGATGGACGCGTTTGATGTGTCCTGCTCCAAGCGCATCTCATACGAGAACTGTTTTGCCTACTCACACGACGACTGCTGGGCGATCATGACGCTCAACAGATACAAGCGGCTGGAACGTGCAGAAACGAGCAATATTACGGTCAGGAACTGCACAGGATGGACTCCCTGCAGCGGGACTCGTATAGGCTGGAACAGCAAAGACAGGATCGACGGCATTCTCTTTGAAAACGTCGATTTTGTCTGCGCCGAGCTGCAGCACATAGCGATCCACCGGTTGAAGGGAGGAGCGCTGTACGGAACCATCGTCTTCAATAACTGCGGATTCGAGCGGTGCTCCGAGTCCAGCCGGTTCCTCCTTTGCGCAGGGCCCGATCATGAGCCCGGTGAAAGCGTCGATGCAGACAAGCTGTGTCTTATCGGCTGCAATATAGATGGGCCTGCGCAGGACCGCGCGGTGGTAAGGGGAGGAGCCGACTACGGCGTAAAGGAAGTCGTCTTCGACAATGTGTTGGCAGGAGGCAAAGCTGTAACGAGTGTCTCAGATCTGTCGGACATGGGGTTTGACTTCGTAAACGTCTCAGGGGTCAGTGTCGCTTCCAAGATCGGTGGCATCGGGTAGCGCATCTCACGGCCTATGCCTGGGCTGCGACAGATACGGAGCTGGCAGTAGGCGAGCTGGATCCCTCCTGAGGCCTTTTGGCATGCAGCGCGCCGACGCGATAGGGGCGGAAGCGGCTGGCGGTATTGCCGACAGTCATCCATTGCTGTAACATAGGCTTTGGAAGGCTGTGGTCGGCTGAATCGCCGCGCCTGAGGCCGACAGGCTGCAGCACAGCGCTGGGATTGAGGCTATGGAAAACGTGGGTTGAGGCGCAGGTGCGCAGCAAGAAGCGCAAACGAGACTTGCTAAGGAGGGTTTGCCAGTGAAGCATTTCGATAAGCTCGAGGTCTGGTTCGTGACAGGGAGCCAGCACCTGTATGGCGAGGAGACGCTCAAGCAGGTTGCTGAAGACTCGCAGACGATCGCCAACGGTTTGTCGAACTCCGACGAAATCCCGGTTCGAGTCGTGTATAAGCCTGTGCTGACGACACCCGATGCAATAACGAACCTGTGTCTAGAGGCAAACGCCAGCCCCAACTGCATCGGCCTGATCACGTGGATGCACACATTCTCTCCTGCGAAGATGTGGATCAACGGACTGACTCTCCTGAGTAAGCCGTTCGCTCACCTCCACACTCAGTTCAACAGAGACATCCCCTGGGCCGAGATCGACATGGACTTCATGAACCTCAACCAGTCCGCTCACGGCGGCAGAGAGTTCGGTTTTATGGCGACCAGGCTGCGCCTGAACCGCAAGGTCATTGTCGGCCACTGGCAGGACCCCGAGGTACAGAAGGACCTCGCAGTCTGGATGCGTGCAGCGGCAGCTTGGCACGACTCTCGAGGCGCCAAGATCGCCAGGTTTGGCGACAACATGCGCGAAGTGGCGGTGACCGAGGGCGACAAGGTCGAGGCCCAGATCCGATTCGGGTATTCAGTCAACGGCTATGGCCTCGGAGACCTAGTGGCATATGTGAATCAAGTGGCCGATGCGGAAGTAGATCGGCTGGTGTCTGAGTATGAGGACAAATATGTGCTGGCCGAGACCCTCAAGAAGGGTGGGAGTCAGCGCCAGGCGCTGCGCACTGCGGCTAAGATAGAGTTGGGGATGAGAGCCTTCCTTGAGCAGGGCGGGTTCAAGGGCTTCACTACGACATTTGAGAATCTCCACGGTCTTGAGCAGCTTCCGGGACTTGCAGTTCAGAGGCTCATGGCGGACGGGTACGGCTTCGGAGCAGAGGGTGACTGGAAGACAGCGGCACTGGTCAGGGCTATGAAGGTGATGGGCACCGGCCTGAACGGCGGCACCTCGTTCATGGAGGACTATACATACCATCTCAAGCCCGGGGATATGAAGGTACTCGGTGCTCACATGCTCGAGGTATGCGAGTCCATAGCCGAGGGCAAGCCGTCACTCGAGATGCACCCGCTGTCGATCGGCGGAAAGGCAGATCCGGCCAGGTTGGTGTTCAACGTACCGGCCGGCCCGGCGGTCAACGCCACCATTGTGGACATGGGCAACAGGTTCAGGATGATAGTCAACGAGGTCCGAGTGGTTCCGCCGGATGAGCCGTTGAAGAAGCTGCCAGTGGCCAGGGCGGTGTGGGTGCCCAAGCCCGACCTCAGAGTCGCTGCGGCAGCTTGGATACTCGCAGGAGGAGCTCATCACACTGGATTCAGCCAGGCAGTCAACACCAGGCACCTTGAGGATTTCGCCGAGATAGCGGGACTCGAGTTCTTGGTAATCGGCAGCGGCACGACTCTGTGCGAGTTCAAGAAGGAACTCAGGTGGAACGAGATCTACTACCACCTGGCGAAGGGGCTGTAAGCGTCGCTACCGAGACCGATTGCCGCCTGACGGCCAGGCTGTAGGCGTCACCATCAGCCGGCATTCGGCTTAGCGCGGCGGCGAAACAGAGAAGTCGCGGACGCGAGCCTACTGAAAAGCGACTGAGAAGAGAAAGGCCGACCCTAGGACCGGATTTGACCGGCTTCGAGTGAGGGTCGGCCTTCTTATCAGTACTCCTTAGGGCTGGTACGTTGTCAGATGCGTCCCGTACAGCGATGAAGCCGAATAGACATGAGAAGCTGCGGTAGAGGATCACAGAAGGCGATTAGTGCAACGTTGTCAGGGAGCAGGAAACGTCTGCTGGGCTGAATGGGGAGCGGCTGTGCAGTCGCCCGGAATCAGAAATTAGGATACCAAAGGGAAAAACCTCAGCAACGAGCCGATATTGTAGGAGATCCTTTGTACGGTTTTGCACTTGACATCGCTCCGATGTGTGGTATCATGAAATCAGATCCCCGCGGTTTTTTACGGAATGGGATATGGATTTCTGACAACGTTGTCATGACATGAACAGCTGATCTGAGGGTGATGATATTGGCGACCATATCTGACGTAGCTCGACTAGCAGGGGTTTCCCCAAGCACTGCGTCGAGGGTGCTCAGAGGCCAGCTCACCTACGTGCGGGACGAGACGAGAAGACGCGTAGTAGCAGCTGCGGATGATCTCCAGTACAGACCCAACTCCATCGCACGTAGTCTGAGAACGAGCAAGACCAAGACCATCGGAGTCGTGACGGACGAGATCGCGGGGCCGCTAGCTCCGTTGATGCTGAAGGCCATAGATGAGTACTCTTTCGAGCATGGTTACAGCGCTCTCGTGTGCGGAAGTAGTCCCAGCGTACATAAGCAAAAGAAGTACTTCGATGTATTGGTCCAGCGGCGGGTTGACGGAATTCTGTTCGCGGCTTCCTGGGCAAACCAAGTGACGGAAGACCTCGCGCCCAGGGATATCCCGCTCATCTATGCCTATTCATCCCCTCTCAATCTCACTCACATGTGTGTGCTTCCTGACGACTTCGGCGGTGCCGTCATGGCCGTTGAACATCTGATTTCGCTGGGCCACAAGCGAATAGGGTTTATCAATGGTCCGGCTGAGACTGGGCACAAACCCGCAGTGGATCGCTTGACCGGATACGTGTCAGCCCTAGCCAGGCATGGGATCCAGTTCGACCCGGTCCTCGTTCGGAGCGGCGGTTGGGAAGATCCGGTAAGCGCGATGAAGATGGCCTCAGACCTGCTAGGCCTGCCTCAGCGTCCCACCGCCGTGTTTGCTGCAAACGATGTCATAGCCGCCGGAGTGATCAGAGCATGCAGAGAGCGGGGCATGGGAGTGCCTGAGGATCTAGCGGTGATTGGATTCGACGATAGAGACATCGCGCAGTTCCTAACGCCCCCATTAACCACAGTACGCCTGCCCATGCGCGAGATAGGAGAAACCGCAGCGAGGCTGCTTATCAATTATCTTGAAAATGGAATCCCACCCGATACAACTACTTTCGTCAACTGTGAACTCGTTGTGAGGGAGTCCTGCTAGATACGTACGCGAGAGGCTGAATGAAGGGGCTGGAGATATGTCTGCGGCAGGATATCCAGCGTTTCAGAGTGCGATTCGACTGAAGGCTTCTCTATTGGTGACGACCTTGGTTGTTGGGTTGTCACTAACTGCCGCGGACGCAGGCTACTGCGCAAGCTACATATATGATCAGTGGGGCAGAGCCGTCGACGCACCGGAGGCTTACCGTGCCGTTCGGATAGTCGAGGGTCAGTCTCTAGGGATAGGCAGTTTCAAGGAACCTCAAGACATATTCGTGAGTCCCGGCGGAGTAGTTCATGTGCTGGACTCAGCGAACAACCGAGTAGTTCGTCTAGACGACCAGTGGAATGTCCTCTCGGTCATTGACGAAATCGAGACGCCGACCGGGCCCAGCCGTCTGTCCAATCCTCAGGGCATCTTCGTTGATGAAAACGGTGCGATTTTCATCGCCGATACTGGCAATCGTCGGATCGTGAAGTTGGACGCGCAGGGGCGTCTCCTTGCCGAATTTGGACCCCCGCAGGTGGAAGATGTTGCCGCCTTTACTTCTGGACTGGGATACATGCCACTCAAGGTCGGTGTGGACAAGATTGGGAGGATATATGTCATCGCTCGCGGCGTCAATGAAGGCTTGATCCGATTGGATCCCACCGGCAACTTCACGGGGTTCATTGGAGCGCCACGCGTTAGCGTGAGTCTCTCGGATCTCGTGTGGTCTAGGATCTTTACTCGTGAACAGCGCGATCGAATGGCTCTGTTCCTGCCGGTGGAGTACAGCGGTCTCCACGTCGACGACAAAGGGTTACTCTATGTGACCGTGGCCGCGGGTGAGACAGCAACGCTTGGTGAGTTGCAGTCCAGGCCCCCGATCAAGCGGCTGAGTCCTTCCGGCGTAGACGTCCTCGTGCGTCAGGGGTTCTTCGCTCCTGCGGGAGATCTCGACTTTGCTGCGGCCTCATCTGACGCAACAGTCAAAGGCCCCTCAAGTCTTGTCGATATCGCAACTCTAGGAGCAGGAGTGTACTGCGCCCTCGATGGCAAGAGGGGTAGGGTCTTTGTATACGATAGTCGAGGATACCTGCTATTCGTGTTCGGGTCGATAGGTAGCCGCAAGGGAACCTTCAGAACACCTGTAGCTGTAGAGTCGATGGGCAAGGCTATCCTCGTCCTCGATAGTGCGAAAAACTCCATTACTGTGTTCGAGCCGACAGAATACGCTCACTCGATCCTTGGTGCCATCGTCCTCGAGCAAATTGGGAAGTACGACGGAGCGATCGCCCTTTGGGAGCAGGTTCTTAAGTGGAATGCCCACTATGAACTGGCTCACGTCGCTATTGGGAGGGCGCAACTGGCCAAGGGGCTGTACAGGGAAGCAATGGATTCTTTCAGGCTCGGATATGACCGCAAGCACTATTCGGAGGCTCTCGCCGACTACAGATCTGAGATTGCACGACGGTATTTCGGCACTATTGCCTCGTGCCTGGCTGTGGTCGTGATCGCAGTGGTTGTCTTGCGGGCCCTGGGATGTCGGATTCCTGTGCTCAAGAGAACCATGCGGCGCCCGAGTGAGACGGCGTCTGCCCTCTTTAGGAACCGATCACCTTTCATCTCACGCGCTTTGTCGTCGGTTCGCGACGAGACCGGTGCACACACCTCCCTTTTGGCTGACCTGCTATATGCTTTTCACGTCTGCTTCCATCCAGTCGATGGATTCTGGAGCCTTAAGCACACTCGCAGAGGTGCCACCCGCGCCGGGGCTGTCATCCTGTCGGTTGTATGCCTGGCATACGTCTTCATGAGACAGTATACAGGGTTCACCTTCAATACCGTTGATGTCGCTCGCATGAACTTCCTTGCGGAAGTTGCGTCGATATTGATTCCCTTCTTTGTGTGGTGCGTGGTCAACTGGGCAGTGACCACTCTGATGGACGGAAAAGGGACAGCACGAGACGTCTTTGTGGTTGCGAGTTACGGTCTCTCGCCTATAGCCCTGATTGGCGTCCCGTTAACTATTGCCAGCAACTTCATGGTTGCTGAGGAGGCCCAGTTGTACCACCTTGTGTTGTCTGGATCAGTGCTGTGGGCAGCCCTGCTGATATTCGTGGGTACCATGGTGATCCATGAGTATACAGGGGTGATGACCACTGTCTCGGCTGTCTTGATGACCGTTGTCGGTATGGGGATAGTCTTCTTCGTGGCACTCCTGTTCTTCAGCCTATTGGACGCTGTCAGAGTGTTCGTGGCAGGTGTGCTTACGGAATACAGGTTTCGCCTATAGGGCGAGTGTTCCAGGATCTGCGAGAGGTGGGCGGCTTTGAGACGAGATCCACTGCAGTCGACGGGCTCAGTTCTGTCAGCAATAGGTTCTACACTGTCAGTCTTGTCTAGAATCGCTGCGATTGTCGGGCTGGCTTGTGCGCTGCTCAGTATGGATCGAGCAGCCAGTTCCACGGGCGTGACTCCGGAACAGGAGATCCAGGCTGCTCAGGCGGTGCCTCATATGGAGTTGGTAGCCGAGAACGACCACCTTGCTCTGTACATCAACCGGAGTACGACGGAGATCGCCGTGCTGGACAAGGCATCGGGAGATCTCTGGTTCTCCAACCCGCCGAATAGAGAGAAAGAGGAAACTATCGCCCGCGGCACCGAGAAGCAGCGGTTGAGCGCCCTGCTGTCCCTCAAGTTCTATGATTCCTCGCAGCGCCTGAAGACGCTTGACTCTTTCAACCACAGCGTGCAGTATGGGCAGTTTGAGGTGTCGAGTATCCCCAATGGGGTGAGGATAAGGTATACACTGGGGCGCAAATGGAATGACGGTGCAGCCTTACCCCTAATGATCAGTGAGGAGAGGTTCCGCGAGCGCATTCTGGATCGGCTGGACGAGAAAGGGCAGAAGCAGTTCCTGGATCGATACACTCTGATTCGGGTGGTGAAGGACGACCAGTCAGTAACGGGTGGCATCAAGGCTCGCGTGAAGGGCACGTCAGGGGCGATGCTGGAGAGCAGGATCAACTCGGTGTTCGAGGATTACACTGTCGAGCCGGGTGATGAGACGTACCGCAACAACCTGACGAACCTTCAAAACCTCAGATCTCAACTCGAAGACTTGAGGAGACAGGCCCGTGATGACGACGCAAACGATGAAATTCGCAATCTCGAGAACAGGATCTATCAGCTGGAAGACACATTGGGAGTACAGAAGGCAAATGCGGCGATTCTGCTGCTGAACACTATCAGGAACAACCGGAGTGGCGTAAGTGAGATCAGTGACATCAAGCCTGAAGACCTGTACTACCTCAGGGATGCCGCGGTCTATGTCCAGGGGCAGATGCCGGCATTCGTTCAGCGAGATCTCGATCAACTCATCAAGCTCGCAGGCTACACTGCCGAAGATGCTCAGGAAGATCACACATCCATGCGGATAGAGGGACCGCATCCTCGAATAGACGTGTTTGGCGTGACAGTAGAGTACGTGCTCGACGACGACAACCTTGTTGTTGTGATTCCAGGTAGCGAGCTTGAGTATCCGGTACACGTATGGGACGCGGCTGCGACTCCGTCCGGGCGCTACGTCACTCTTCCAATCGTCTCCCTCACTGTGATGGAGTTCTTCGGCGCTGCGGGTCCCGGCCAGTGCGACTACATCTTCGTCCCGGATGGGTGCGGTGCGCTGATTCGGCCTGACCACACAAGAGCCAGCGTGCCAGCTTTCAGCGTGCCAGTGTACGGCGTAGACAACACCTTGCCTGTGGCCGAGAAACCCATAGAGCCTGGCCATGCTTATCTTCCAGTGTACGGAATGAAGCAAGGAGACCGCGCGGTCCTCGCCATCATCGAAGATGGGGAAGCATTAGCCACAGTGCGGGCCTATTGCCAGGGGATGTACAACTCGTATAGCGTGGTGTTCTCAGAGTTCACAACGATGGCGGTTGAGCAACTGCCGTGTGAGACGCACTTCGAGCAAGGTGTTCTCAACCTCTATCCTCCGCGTTGCTATCAGGGGGACTACAGGATACGGTACGCTTTCCTGCATGGTGATGAGGCCTCGTATGTGGGCATGGCACTATACTACCAGGATTACCTGGTTGGCACGCATGGTCTTAGTCGGCAGAGCAGCCGCTCAAGCGTACCTTTCTTTCTCGAACTGATTGGTGCCATACCGGTAAAGAGCTCGGTTATGGGCATACCGATACACACCACATACGCCCTTACGACGTGCGAAGAGGCGGCGAAGATCGTGGATCTCCTGTCCCAGGCCGGTGTCAGCGACATCAAGCTGCGGTACTCCGGTTGGCTGGCAGGAGGCACTGAACACGACTTCCCGTTAAGGGCGCGCGTCGATCAGAGAGTGGGTGGGTCAAAGGCCCTTGAGTCTTTGAGACTGGCGCTCATGGGCAGCGGTGCAGAGCTGTACCCAGAGGTTCGGTTTCTGACCGTATACGAGACAGGCTTGTTCGATGGGCTCAACATATCGAGAGACGTGTCGCGACGGTTAAGAAAGGTCGTCGCACAGGTCCACACCTTTGACTTGGCAACCGGCCAGCCCAAGGAAGGCAGAGATCGCTATATCCTATCTCCGTCACGTCTGGAGTGGCTTGTCGATTCGTTCATGGACAGCTTCGAACATCACGGCATACGCCAGATATGCCTGGCAGATCTGGGGAACGAGATCAACTCCGACTTTCGCGTCGGATCCGCAGCAGATGGGAGCTACATTGACAGGCAGCAGGCTGCGACGATGATAAACGGCGTGGTGTCGGGTATCTCCCAGAACGGCTATAGCGTCATGGTCGAGGGAGCAAACGCAGCGCTGATACCTTACGCAGACTGTGTCGTTGGCGTCCCAACGGCGAGCAGCGGACGGGATATTCTTTTTGAGGATGTTCCCTTCATGCAGATTGTCCTGCGCAGCTTGGTCGACTACGCGGGCGAACCCATCAACATGTCTGGCGACTACCGAATAGCGTTCCTGAAGGCTCTTGAGACCGGATCAGGGCTGTGCTTTAGGTGGTCCTACAGGCCCGCACCTACAAGAAGGAGTACCGAAGCCGGTGACCTTTACTCACTGCACTATACAGGATGGATCGAGTCGGCGTTAGGCATGTATCGCGAGGCTCAGAGCGTGCTGAGCGAGATCGCAGGGCGGAAGATAATCCAACACGAGAAGCTCGCCGATGGGGTCTATCGCACTACTTACGATGACTGCGGCGCAGTTGTGGTCAATTACAACAACGACTCCGCGACAGTAGATGGCCTATCGGTCTCTGGCAGGGGTTACCTTTGGCTGAAAGGAGTGGCCGATCAGTGAGTGAACCACGAACGAGACCACGGTTCAGGTTGAAGCTTGATCAGCGAAGGGCCATTGCAGGATACGCGTTCACACTGCCGCTCCTTGTAGGCTCACTTGCCTTCGTGGTATCGCCGCTCGTACAGTCCATTGCCTTTAGCTTTAGCAACCTGGAGATCACGAGTGCCGGCTACAACTTGCGTTTTGTGGGATTGAGCAACTACCGCTATGCGCTGCTCGTCGACACCCACTACGTGCAGACCTTTACGACGGCAGTGCTCCAGATGGTCGCTGAGGTACCCGCGGTCTTGGTATTCAGCTTCATAGCCGCAGCTCTGGTCAACAGACCTTTCCTGGGAAGAGGACTTGCCAGGACGATTCTCTTCCTGCCGGTGATACTGACGGCAGGGGTGATTCACAATCTCGAAGCGCAGGATCTGATGCATCAGATCAAGGGTGCACACGCGATCCTTACGAGCCAGGCAGTCCAGGATTTCCTTAGACAGGTAAGGCTACCTGCCAAGTTTGTCGGATACATCATAGATGCCGTTAACAGCCTTCCCAGCGTCATCGGCGCTTCAGGCGTACCTATCTTGGTCTTTATGGCGGGTCTGCAATCCATCCCACACTCCTACTACGAAGTCGCCGAGATGGAGGGCGCTACGGAGTGGGAGAAGCTGTGGACTATCACCCTTCCACTGATAAGCCCGCTTGTGGTGACCAACCTGATCTACGTAATAGCAGATTCGCTGACTTCAATGAGGAATCCGCTCATCCAACTGCTGAGAGAAACAGTATGGCGAGGAGCCGGCTACGGTGTGAGTGTGGCGATGTCGTGGGTTTACTTCATGGTGGTGGCCTTTATCCTCGTCATTGCGTCTGCCGTCGTATCGAGGAGGGTGTTCTATGAGAAGTAGGGGCGAGCCCCAGGAAGGGAGTGCGGCAATGTCACAGGCTGCCAGGCCATTGGGTCGTACAGCATTCGCCCTTCTCCGGGCCATAGGCTCTAGGCGCGGCAGGCGAGCACTGGTCCTAGGGGCTCGGAGGCTGGCTGTAGAGGCCTTCAGGATCAGTCTGCTAGTGGGGATATCGTTCGTCATACTCTATCCGCTGCTGATCAAGCTGTCTTCGTCCCTAATGCTGGAAGAGGATGTGATGGATCCCACCGTATTTTGGCTGCCAAAGACCGCTACCTTGCACAATTACAGACTCGTGGTGCGAATCATGGACTACTGGACCAATGCGCTCAACTCCTTGAAGCTCGCACTCCTTGTCAGCGCGACCCAGGTGGCATCCTGCACTCTCGCAGGATACGGACTAGCCAGATTTAGATTCGGACTGAACCGAGTGCTATTCGGTGTGGCAATATTCAGTCTGGTGGTACCGCCGCAGCTGGTGACCATACCACTGTATTTCAACTTCAGGTACTTCGATCCACTGGGACTCCTGCCTGGCAAGGGGGTCAACCTGCTTAGCGGAGTGCTTCCGTTTCTGCTGACGTCCGGAACATGTACAGGATTCAGGAATGGTCTCTACGTCTACATCATGCGCCAGGTGTTCAAGAGCATGCCGGTTGACCTCGAGGACGCCGCGAGTGTCGACGGTGCAGGGTACCTGAGAACATTCCTGCAGATCATGCTTCCAGGGGCGACTTCCGCGATTCTGGTGACGTTCGTGTTCTCGTTTGTGTGGCAATGGAACGACGTGTTCTACACTCGGTTCTTCATGCCAAACGCCAGGGTTCTGCCTGTAGCACTCGAGTGGTTCCCGCAGTACTTCGCAGATTGGTACATAGCAGAGCATGCTGGACTCATCGCGATGCCCAGGTATCGGTCAGCCGTCTCTGATGCGGCCATGCTGCTCTTTGTGGCACCTGTTCTTGTTGTATACCTGTGCCTGCAGAGGTACTTCAAGGAGAGCATCGACCGAACAGGACTCGTGGGATGAAATGGAGGTGAGCAGGAATTCCGTCGAACGGGTGGGAGGGAAGACCCTTGCCACCAACCCGGGTAGGTGGCGCTGCCACCACGGTCGCACTGTGGAGTGTCGACCAAGTCTGTGCGAAAGAGAAAAATCGCGGTGCATCGGATGTCTCATCTACAGAAGGAGGTAGTAAACTCATGAGAAGTGGCTTCGTGAGAACAGCGTTGTGCTTGTTGGCACTGGTCTTCAGCATCAGCGGGGCTGGTCTGGCGGGTCAGTACGACTTCGGCGGTGCCACGGTCAACATCTACTGGCACTATGCAGACGCTCTGAACTGGTTCCAGGAGGGAGAGTCCAAGGCACACCTTGAGTGGGTAGAGAAGGAGTTCAATGTCAAGGTCGTTCACAACAACTACAACTCGGCTACCATGGTGGATGATCTGATTGCCGGTGTCATGGCTGGAGAACCTGCGGGTGACCTGTACGTCGCGAATGATCAGCAGATGGCAGCCCTGGCAAGACAGGGAGCCTTGATGCCTCTGAATGACGTGTTGGACGCCTCGTACTTCGAGCGTCTCCCAGAAGTGTTCCGCAACTACACGGCCCAGTACGGAGTATACGATGGCACGCTTTACGGTTTCTGTCGCCACTACCAGCCACCTATGACTGGTCTCGTGTGGAACAAGAGCTTCTTTGAGCGGGAGGGTCTCCCCGACGTATACGAACTGGTCGAGGCTGGCGAGTGGACGTGGGATCGGTTCAGAGAGATCGTCATCGCGGCGACAAAGGACCGCGACGGTGACGGCGAACTGGATCAATGGGGGTTCGTGAGTGCAGCTGGTGACGAAAACGACCTGATCCAGAGCTTCGTGTATTCGTGGGCGTTTACAAACGGCGCACAGCTGACGAAGCGTGTCGGCAACTCCGTTGTATTTGGCTTCAACGAGCCAGAGGCCATCAAAGCACTGGACTTCTGGAGTGAGTTGCGCAATAAGCACAGGGTGATAATGGGAGCCGGATATGACAAGATCTCGAAGTTCGGTGAGGGAAATGTTGCGTTTATCGCAATCGATCACTGGTGGATGCATTGGTTCAACGCCAACATGGAGGACAGGTGCGGCTTGACGTATCTGCCCAAGGGACCGGACGCCGAGGAGTATTTCGTGCCGGGCACGATTCTCGAGATGTGGGTGATTCCGAGAAATGTGAAGCACGATCCAAAGGCTCTGGTAGAGCTGGCCAACGCTCTATACGGGTACACGGCCCCGTATATCGACATCGATGCATTCGACCAGGAGTTCATCGAGACATTCGCAAACACCATGAACCTCGATGATCAGGAGTCACTGGATTGGTTCATCGATGCCTCCAGAAGCTGGAGGAACCGACAGAGGGCGGACATTCCTTCTACTCAGGCCTGGCAGACGTTCTGGGATGCCATCGGGTCGGTCATGAAGGGCGAGAAAACGGGGGCCGTCGCCATGGCGGAGATCGCGCCAGTGATCCAGGCTGCACTTGATGAGGAGTTCAACGAGTAGACAAGCAGCACATGGGAGTATCGGGGCAGGGAGATGTCCTGTGATGGACACTCCCTACCCCGGTTGCGAAGGCCTTTTGTCTGTTGTAACGTGCCTCAAGAGGAGCTACGTTGAAGGAGATGATACTGTGCTCAAAGGTAGGAAGAAGCTGACTGGCAACTACGAGCTCAACCTCCGTGTATCGAACATCGGCGTGTCCGACAGAGTCAGAGTGTACTACTCCGCCAGCGAGGATCTATCGACCGGAGGTTTCTTGGAGATCGGCGGGGGACAGATGGCCATAGGGAGAGTGCTTCAGGGTAAGGAGAGCACATGGAAAACAAAGGAGTGTAAGGTCGGCACATCGGTCAGTGTGAAAATCCTCAAGAAGGGAGGGTTCTTCAGGTATTGGGTCAACGGCACTGCCGATTGGATGAGAGGCCCGCTTGGCGAGTGGGAAGGCCTGTTGGAACCCACGGAGGCGTACGTAGCACTGGATGTGCCGAAGGGGGCTGGCGTCGAGTCGTTCGCTGCCACCATGTTGCCCTGGTTTCCTGCAGTCGACAAAGTGATTGAGAAGGGGCCAGAGGGAGGATTCATGGAGGGGCATGTGCTTCCTGGTGCGTTGATCGAGTACGACGGCCGCTACTACATGTACTTCATGGCGTCAATGAAGGGGGATCAGGAGGGAGGCTCCAAACGAACCATCGGCGTAGCGACAAGTGACGACTTGGTCAACTGGAAAGTCCATTCAGAGCCCTTGATCAGTGAGTCCAACGTTGAGGCTGACAACATCTACCCCAACGGCGCAGTAGTCACTCCTGAGGGCAAGATTGCCATAATGTACTCGGTGCAGAAATTCCCGGCCTGGCAAGGGTTCTGTCTTGCTGTCGCGGACAATCCTCTGGGACCGTTCGAGGATTATCCCTGCAATCCGGTCTTTAAGCACTTCGACCATGCGCACGAGTTTGACCTAGTGCGGGTGGATAGTCCTGACTGTCGCTACATGCTCTTCTATGCCGGATTCGTGTCTGAGCTAGGCGGCGATCGCGGTTTTGTCATATGCAGCGATGACTTGATCAACTGGCGATCACATCCGCGGAACCCAGTTTTCGGTCCTGAAACCTCGGACAACTGGGACGCGATCCACATCCGTCCGCGTTCACTCAACAAGATCGGCGATACGTGGTACCTGTGGTATGAAGGCTGTAACAACTGGGTACCGCCTGGAACCAATCACCATGGCTGGTGGGATACCGTTGGCCTAGCTCGGTCGAAAGATCTGGTGAATTGGGAGTACTATCAAAGGAACCCTGCTTTGAGTTCAGGCCTGACTACTTGGATCGGATGGCCGCGAATGATTGTCAAGGGTGGGATCGGCTACGTCTTTGCAATTGATGGCGCAGAGGTTTCGCTGCGGAAGATAGGCATCGATGAGCTGACCGAATGGGATACAGAAGGTGGAGAGACAATTGATCTCCTTGCTCCTTGACCCATTGCCGTTTCAGGGTGGCAACGGGAGGTTGGTCAGGCGGACGCGTAGCGAGATCTAGATCTACGAGTGGAAAGGGGCTTGGTCGGAAGTGGATGACGCAACTAGAGTAGCCATTGACATCGCTCGTATACCCTTTAGCAGGTATGGGGCTTACGTATCAGTGACCGAGGATGAGGCAGACGAAGGCGCGAGGTATCTGACGATTCGCAACGTTCGCAGACGGTTTGGCGACGACGTTGCATACCGACTTAGGTTCCTGCGCAATGATGCTGACGTCGATTGGGCAGTGCGTGCTACACCGATTGCGATAAACATCGAGTCGTGCGAAGGGACCGCACTGATCTACATCCGAAATGATCGGAGTCTGGTCATCGATAGCAGGGGACTAGATGTGTCACTGAAGCAGATCTCCGGCTATGGTTATGGAATAAACCAGGGAGACCGCTGTTTTGAATTGATCTCGGTTCCACAGCGGTTCTACACAATGATCCATGTTCAGAAGGGCCGCGCCGTGCTGTCGGGTCCCATCGTGCCAGGACGGGGAGATATGCAAATCGACCGCAGACAGGAGCTTGCTGTGTCCTGTGAGGAGGGCGGAGTCACCCTGTGCCTCGAGATGTCTATAGTCGAGCGAAGCATCGATCTTCCGATCTCGGTTGACAACGATCTGCAGTCGATTGAGCGCGAGTGGGAGATGTTTCAGCAGGCAATGCCGGAAGTTCCGGCAGACCGTGAGGACTTCTGCCGAGTTACGTGGTACAATCTCTGGTCGAGCTTCGTGAGAGCAGAAGATACTTACAAATACGACGCGATGTTGATGTCCAAGAAGTACATGTCGTCTGTATGGACGTGGGACCACTGTTTTAACGCGTTGGCGATCGCACCGGCTGATCTCAACACTGCCATTGAGCAGTTTCTGCTCCCATTTGAGCTTCAGTCAGAGTCAGGGGCTCTTCCGGACATGTGGAACCCGAACTCAGAGGTGGTCTGGGGGGTCACCAAACCGCCGATCCATGGTTGGTGTTTCAGCAAGATCATGAGCAGATTTCAGGTCAGTGACAGCGTGCTGAGGAAGGTCTACCGACACCTTGTCATGTGGACTCAGTGGTGGATGGATCGCCGTGACTTCGACCAGGACGGGGTTCCAGAGTATCCGCAGGGCTGCGACAGTGGCTGGGACAACTCCACGCTGTTCGATCTGGGATATTTCATCGAGACACCAGACCTTGCGGCCTATCTGGTTTTGCAGATGAAGACCCTATCGGACATCGCAGATCGACTCGGGGATTCGGCCTCGGCGAGGATGTGGGAGGAGCGCAGCAGGACTCTCCTTTGCAGGCTCTATCAGCACAGCTGGGTTGGAGATAGGTTTGTGGCAAAGCAGAGTGGTACCCACAAGTATGTCGAGAGGCCGACCTCTCTTCTGGCGCTGATGCCCCTAGTTCTGGGAGATATTCTGGAGAAGAGCAAGTTCGACAGGTTGGTTGAGATCCTGGAACGCGACTTCCTGACCGAGAATGGGCCAGCTACAGAGGCTCTCGCTAGTAAATGGTACAATAGCGACGGCTACTGGCGAGGCCCGATATGGGCACCCAGCACATATCTCTTGGTGGATGGCCTGAGACGAGGAGGCCGTAACGACCTGGCCACGAGGATCGCGAGCGGGTTCTGCGACATGGTCCAGCACAAAGCGAAAGGCAACTACGAGAACTTCGATGCCAAGACCGGAAAAGGACTCCGGGCGCCAGGCTATACCTGGACTGCGAGTGTGTTCCTATTGCTGGTTTGGGAGTACCTTACCTAGCCTGATGGTGACTCTTTGCGAGGCTGAGGACGCATGACAGCGTCCTCAGCTTCGCAGAGAGCCTGGAACACCTTTCTCATCTCAGTTCTCTTCATATTGCCTTTGCAGCTTCTCCAGGCGGCCGGCGCTTCTCGACAGCCCTCCCAGCCGGTTTCGCTCCAGCCAGAGCAGTTTGTGGTTGTTGATCAGGCACTCCATGTCATGCTGCATCTCTTGAAGCCTCGATCTGATTTCACTTGACTTGCAGCATCCAGTGCCTTCTGCTGCGATGCTCAGCTTCACAAGACCCAGATCGACTCCGTGCTGGATAAACGCTATCGCGTTTCTGAACTCAGCGGCGATCAGCCCCGCATCGTCGCATCTCATCTGTGCTGCCGACAGGCGATTGCTGAGCTCCTCAACGTAGGCACAAGTCGCCAGCAGAGCTTCTTCTGTCAAGTCCTTCATCGGGGTCATGTCTAGCAGGCTGTGCTTCAGGATCTGGCATACCGCAGTATTGTTCGGTGTGCGTTTGCCCTGGAGCAGGTAGTAGTTGCCGAGATCGAGTGCGAATCGCCCCATGACCCGGTTCTCGTCCAGGAAGACCATGCGATCGAGGAATGATGCTAGATCCACGTCCTTGTTCTGTGCGCAGGCCCAGCTCACCGCTGCACCATAGGCGACGCCGGCGTAGCTCACAGGCCAGTACTGCCAGTGACCGTCGTCTCCCCAGTCGGTGTTCAGGAAGCCGATGGCCCCGGTGGCCAACCCGTTCTCCGCGGCGTTGAGCAGATTTTTCATCATGTTGTCGGTTCGGCCGGAGATGGAGTTCCAGCTGCTGGTGCCGGGACAGACATAGAAATCAAGGCCGGCATCGCGAAAGCGCTTGCACGTTATGTCAAACCGGTGCTCGGCCTCGTAGCCCCACTCCAGAGCAATGACATCCTTAGGCAACTCGGGAACCAGCTCAGGGTAGTGCCCGATGATGTCGCCCCAGAACATCATCCTCTTGCCTCGCTCAGACACGAGATTATGTATCTTCAGCAGGTAATCGAGGTACACCCTCCCTGTACCCCGTTCCTCGCAGATCGCCTTGCTTTTCCCCTTACCGAGTTCCCACGTTTCGTCACAGCCGACATTGAAGAGGGTGGATGTGAAATACGGGAGCAGGTCGTCATACATGTTCCCTATCAGCTCAATCGATCCGGGGTCGTTCGGGTCTAGTGTCGTCGGAGGCCAGTGGATTCCGTGGAAGTCAAAGCCTTGCGGGCACTCTGCCAGGTGGTTGAACTTCGGGTGGGCGAGCCATGGAGCCATGTGTCCGAAGCTGTTCTGGTTCGGCACCAGCTCTATGAACCGCTCCTTGCAGTACCGGTCCAACTCCATGATTTCTTCGCCGGTGATGGGTGTCTCGTGTTCCCACATGAACGGATAGGACGCATAGGCAAACGGCGAACCCTCGATGTAGAACTCGAGGTGGTTGAGTTTCACATCGGCTATGAACTCGATTATTCGCTTAAGTGTGGACATCGTAGGGATCTTGTCTCTGCCAATGTCGAGCATGAGGCCTCTCGCCGGGAAGTCCGGCTCGTCCTGGATCTCCATCGCAGGCAGCGACCGGCCGCACTGCCTCGCCAGCTGCTTCAGGGTTCTTGTAGCGTAGAATGCCCCTGCGGGCTCGCTGTATCGGATCAGCACAGATTGTTCAGATATGAGCAGCTCGTAGCCTTGGTCAGCTATGCCGCTCTTGCGCTCAAAGACTATTGCTATCCTGGATGCAGCCCGAGGCCCTATGACTGCCGATAGGGAAACACCGCAGAGGTCTGCCAGCTCTCGTTTGATCTTGTCCGCAACCGGAAACAGGCGATCCTTGTCGGCCGGGTCAATAGATATGCAGTCGCCGTCCTTGAGTAAGAGACGTCCCTGCCGCAGCACCATGCTCTTGGGAACCGGCAGGAGAGTGATGTCGCTGATAGGCGATTCCATCGTTGAAAACCCCCTCTTCGCGATAGTCGGCCACTCGATGTCAGATAGAGCGTCTAGATGTCCCGAGGTTCTGCTGTCTTTTTGGCTGGTAAATCCGTAGAGAAGTTCGGCAAAGCGAGGGCATATCCTCCGGATTTGTACTCATTCTGAGATTCACCGCATATTCTGATTACTGCCGGATGGTTGGGTTGTATAGACTCTAGCCATGCTACTAGCGTGGTTCAGGTCAATCACCTTGTGGGGAGTGGCCATCATGAGGGGAATTGAGAACACTGCTCTTGACCTACTGCTCCGCAGTTTGGGCAGCAATCCAATGGACAAGCTGCCTGTGCTGCTCTCGATTGCTGAGAAGCTCGACAGGCGCAACCTGCGCACAAACGAAATCCAGCTACTGCGTCGAGTACTGACTGACAAGACGAGCATATGGTATCAGTTCACTGAAGGCCTGCTCAGCGATGTCGACAGGAAGTCTCTCCACAAGATCGTGGAGTGCCTTCTGGTGAACGCCAGTGTGACCGGGACTGAGCGTGCGCGAGCTCTGAAGGCCCAGTACGACTGCAATGTGCCTTGGGCCATCTTGATGGATCCCACGAGTGCATGCAATCTGTCCTGCGTCGGGTGCTGGGCTGCAGAGTACGAGCGTTGCAGCAATCTTTCATATGAGACTATGGATTCGATCTGTCGACAGGGAAAGGAGCTCGGCATCTACTTCTACCTGTTCTCCGGAGGGGAGCCGCTTGTGCGGAAGGAGGACATAATCCGTCTGTGTGACGAGCACCAGGACTGCTACTTCCTCTCGTTCACCAACGGGACGCTTGTCGACGATGAGCTCTGTCGAGAGCTGCTTCGGGTCGGGAATCTTGCCTTGGCGTTCTCGATCGAGGGCGACGAGGCAGCGACAGACATGCGCCGCGGGGCGGGCACCTGGGCAAAGGTAGTCGAGGCCATGCAGCGCATGAGGGAGCATCGCCTGCTGTTCGGGTACTCGACCTGCTATCACCGGTACAACACCGAGAGTGTGGGCTCTGACGAGTTCGTGGATCACATGATCTCTCTCGGCTGCCGGTTCGCCTGGAACTTCACATACATCCCTGTGGGCAAGGACGCTCGAGTTGATCTCATCGCAACGCCGGAGCAGCGGGAGTACATGTATCGCCGAATAAGAGAGATTCGCCAGACCAAGCCCATCTTCGCTTTGGATTTCTGGAATGACGGAGAATACACACAGGGCTGCATTGCGGGCGGGCGGATCTACCTGCACATCAATGCTTCCGGAGATGTAGAGCCGTGCGCGTTCATTCACTACTCCAACGTCAACATCCACGACGTGACGCTGTTCGAGGCATTGCAGTCGCCGTTGTTCAAGGCGTACAGAGAGCGTCAGCCGTTCAACTGCAATTACCTCCGACCATGTCCGCTGCTCGACAACCCTGACGAACTAGTCTCGATGGTCAATGAGTCAGGGGCGAGATCCACTGAGGCGCAGGCGCCGGAGCCGGTGGAGGAGCTGTGTGCGAAGACGAGAGACGCAGCAGAGAAGTGGGCTGCGGTTGCGGACCGACTAATGAAGGAGAGCACAGAAGAGCCTGATGACGGCACTGGGGAGTGCGAAGCGCATCAGGAGCTGCGTGCCCAGGCGTCGCTGGTTTGAGAGGTGTGGCGGCGAGTTCCTCTCCCAGCTTCTTGTTCGGCTGCGAGAGGAACTCGTCCTTTTTCAGGATCCTTGTGCTGCACTTCTTGCCAGCCATCCTGATCATATCTGGTATCCGATCCGAGCTTGCTTTGGACCAGATGCTCCCGTATCATGGAAAAGGAGGTCGATTGCATGAAAGCGACGAGATTCCTGTTGTCAGGGTTTCTAGCGGCTATCCTGCTGGTTGCGTATGTGGCAACCGGCACCTGCTCTGAGGCGGTCATTGTCGATGGCTATAACATAACTGCCTCAGTCTCCGGCACACCCTTGAAAGATGCCTATCAGGACTACTTCAAGATGGGTGTCGGTCTCAATGGGTACAACGTGCAGACCGATACCGTCAACTCGAGAGCAATGACTGAGATCATCAAGTACCACTTCAACAGCGCCACCTACAGCAACCTTATGAAGCCTGCATATCTCCTGGATCAGGCGGGGAGCATCAGGAACCACAACGCTGGAATCGCTGATCCGGCGGTTCGGTTTGATTCCGCGATCAGGGGTCTCGAGTTTTGCAAGAACAACGGAATCCAGATGCGGGGCCACGTGCTGGTGTGGCACAATCAGACGCCTGATTGGTTTTTCCGAGCTGGCTACACGGACAACGGTAAGTACGTAGACAGAGAGACCATGCTGGCTCGCCTTGAGAGCTACATAAGGCAGGTCCTCGAGTTCACCCAGAGGGAGTATCCGGGCGTGATCTATGCCTGGGATGTTGTGAATGAGGCAGTCGAGAATACCTGGGGCGCCTACGAAGTGCAATCGGGCTTCAACATCAGGACCAGGTACAGCGGGTCGACCGAAAATCCGTGGTATAAGGTCATCGGCGTGGATTACGTTGAGAAGGCATTCGAGTTCGCCAGGAAGTACGCAGGCCCTGATGTGAAGCTGTTCTACAACGACTACAACACCTTCCAGCCAACCAAGACGCAGTCCATATACAAGCTTGCATCCCACCTGAAGGCCAAGGGATTGATAGACGGCATCGGAATGCAGGGCTACATGGACTTGAACTACCCGGGCATTGGCGGCGGACGGGACAGCTTCAAGACCGCGCTGGCCAAGTTCGCCGAGCTAGGGTTGGAGATCCATATCACCGAGCTGTCGATCACAACCAATGGAAGCAGTGAGGAGTTGTTCAGGAGACAGGCCGAGAGGTATGAGGATGTCTTCAGAGTCTTGACCGAGCTTGACACCGCAGGTGGCGGGCCGGCCAACATAACCAGTGTGACCGTGTTCGGGCTGATGGACAACTACCTCTTCTATGACAACGACACAACCACGACTCGGCTGTTCGACGGACGGCTGCAGCCGAAGCCAGCGTTCTACAGCGTGCTGGGAGTTGGGGAAGGCCTGCAAGCCGGCGCTAGATAGTGCTAGGTAGCAGCAGGCACTAGAGCGGAGGCAGACGAGTCCCGGCTCCTGTGCTGTGATCACAGGGGCGTGGCTCGGAGTGCCCGCAGTGGGAAAATGCGCGCTTTTTCCAGGTGAGACGTTCAGGTGAAGTATAGAGGCAATGTCGATCGGACGTAGAAAGAACTCAAGACGAGTGTCACGGATTGGAGGATTAACATGAAGCGTCTATCTGTAGTTCTAGCGGTCTTAGTTGTACTGATTGCCGGAATCTCATGCATCGCATCCCAGCAGATCACTGACAGCCATCGCCAGGCTGCTGAGGAATTGCTTGTGGCGATGGGCATGGAGAGAACGCTGGAGGAGTCGATCAACTCAAACCTTAGCATGCAGCTCCAGCAGATGCCCCAGCTGGCTCAATATGAATATGAAGATGTCATGCGTGCTTTTCTGTACAAGTACATGAGCTGGGAATACCTCAAGGAGCATATTGTGCAGCTCTACGCCGAGGAGTTTACCGAACAAGAGCTGCGGGAGATCACAGCCTTCTACCGCACGGAGACAGGCAAGAAGTTCATAGAGCTGACTCCAGTGTTGATGCAGAAAGGCATGGCGATCGGTCAGAAGGCGGTTGAGGAACACCTGCCTGAGCTGCAGCAGATGATACTGCAGAAGATGCAGGAGGCCAACAGCGGTCAGTAGCCCAACAGCGGCGAGCAGCTCAACGGCGACTGGTTCGACAGCGGCAACTAGTAATACAGCGGGGAATGACTCGACAGTGGCGACTGGCTCAACTGCCGCAACTAGATAGGTGGGATCTAAGTGCAATTCAGCCGGGACGAGTATCTGGACCTGTTGACATTTAGATCGACCGAACGGCAGATGTTTGTGGAGCTCTTTGGGCTGTTGGTTGGCTTGGATGATGAGTGGAGGTCTCAGGGAGCCACTCAGGAGGAGATCGACCTGGTCGCGTTTGACTGGGACTTCGTGTCGACAGTTCACTGCCCCTGCAATACCTTTGCACGCGGTGGTCTCAAAGAGGTAGTCATTGATGAGACGGAGGAGTACATCCTGAAAAGAGACTACCTTGGCAGGACCATGAAGTTGATCAAAGGCTACGCCACCATACCTCTCCCGCTCGACTACCCGGTCAGGAACATGGATGACTGGCTGGCAGTCAAACCGATGTTTGAGTTCTGTGAAGACCGGATAGACATGTCTCGCATGGATTCCGTGACGGAACAGAGGAAGCAGGGCAGCCTCGTAATAGCGAACATACCGGGCGGGTTTGACTTGCCCCGGCAGCTGATGGGCGAAGAGATGGCTTGCCTCGCCTACTACGAGCAGCCGGAGCTTATGCATGACATACTCGAGACGATCGGAGAGACAGCCTATCGGACGTTGGAGATCGTGAGCCGCCATGTCCAGATTGACCAGCTCTCCGTGCATGAGGACCTGGCGGGCAAATCCGGTCCACTGGTAGGGCCCAATCAGGTGCGGGACTTCATCAAGCCGTACTACCGCAAGGTGTGGGATATGCTTGAGTCCAGGGGCGCGGTGATCTTCCAACAGGACAGCGATGGAAACATCAACCCTGTCATCGATGCTTTCTTGGAGTGCGGAGTCAACAGCTTCTATCCCATGGAGCCTGCCGCAGGTATGGACATAGTCGAAATAAGGCGCAAATACGGCCGGCGGGTGGTTATGCTCGGCGGGATAGACAAACATGTGCTGCGTCAAGGCAAAGATGCAATCAAGCGAGAGCTGGAGTACAAGATGCAGCCATTGATGCAGCAGGGCGGCATGGTGTTTGGGCTGGACCACCGCATACCGGGTGGTACACCCATCGAGAACTACCGATTCTATGTTGACTACGGAAGAGAGCTGCTCGGCATCCCGCCTAGAGATCCTTCCAGGATGGGTTGGAGAAGTATGGCGTTCTAGGAAGTCATCGAGGCAGCCGGATGGTGCGGCCGGCCGCGCCTTGTCATCGGGTCAGAACTGGAATCGGCGGTGTCTTCTTTCCTTGACCGGCAAACCGTGGCTGAGCTATACTTTCGTCGTGATGACCGTTAACGTTTACGGAATTGAGGACCGATCGTCAGGGGAGGCTCTTGATGAAGCGTCCGAACATACTGTTCCTCATGAGTGACGAGCACCGGGCCGATGTCACAGGCTATGAAGGCAACAACGTAATACGAACTCCGGTGATGGACTGGCTCGCCGAAACGGGAGTCGTCTTTCGCAACGCGTACACTCCTTCGCCGGTGTGCATACCTGCGAGGCAGTGCCTGATGGCAGGGCAGCTGCCCAAGACATGCGAGTGCGAAGGGTGGATTGACCTCAAACCGGGGTACAGGACCTTTGCACGGGAGTTCTCGCGCTACGCCTACAATACTGTCTGCAGTGGGAAGCTGCATCACATCGGTCAGGACCAGATGCAGGGCTGGCGAAAGCGCATAGCGCCGGACTGTGAGATTAGCGACGCCTATGTCGAGGACAGGATCGACGAGGAGTTCGCCAGATACCGGCCGGCCCCGGGCACCGGGAAATGGTCAAACCAGCGAGAGGTCGAAGAGGCGCGAGCAGCTGAAGGACCCTGGCAGGTATTCGACCGAATGGCTGTAGATGCGAGTCTGCACTTCCTCGACCGCTATTTCAGAGACTCTCTCTACCTGAAGCCACAATCGCATCGTCCGCTCTTGTTCAAGCTCAGCTTGATTCAGCCTCATTATCCGTACTTCACGGACCAGCGCCGATTTGACTACTATTACGAACGAGTCCAGATCTATAGGGAGAAACCATGCGACCATCCAGTGCTTTCCCAGAGTCAGCTGGGCAAACCGGTTGAGGTCACTGATGAGGCCATACGCAGGACAACTGCGGCCTACTACGGTATGATCGAGACCATAGACAGTCACTATGGCCAGGTGCTTCGGTGCCTTGAGTCACTGGGCGAGAACCTGGATGACTGGATAATCATCTACACTTCAGACCACGGCGAGATGCTCGGAGAACACGGGATTTGGGAGAAAACCCGCTTCTACGAGGCGAGCGTCCGCGTCCCGCTGATCATCAGGTACCCGGCCAGGTTCGAAGGCGGGAGAGTGGTCACCGAGAACGTCAACCTGTGCGATCTCTTTGCCACACTCTGCGAACTGGCAGATATCGAGACTCCCGATAACCTTGACAGCCGCAGCCTGGTCCCCCTCATGAGCGGCGACGCCAGCTGCTGGGACAATGAGTCAATCTCGCAAATGGGCGAAGATCACGTCATGATCAAGAGAGACCACCTCAAGTATCAGTACTACGGGGAGGGCATTCCCGAAGTGCTGTTTGACCTCCAAAGGGATCCGAAGGAAACGACCAATCTAGCTGAAGACCCATCCTACAGAGAAGCCATGGCCGCGTTCCGGGTCAGACTCGCAGAGCTGGGTCATGGCCCGCAGGCGAATCCAGATTATCGGAACGCAGGATATCGGTGAGTTCTGCCCGCGTACAGGTGAATCCCGACCGTCGGTGTCGTCAGCTAGTGGAGACTCTTTCTTCCAGTCTTGCAGGCCAACCCTGTTTGCCGATCGAGAAGAGCCCCGAGGCGGCCGTAAGAGCTGAGGCAACTGCCCAGGTGTGGTGATCCGGGCCTTGACAGGCAGAATATGGTCGGGCTATACTACAAGTGAGGCCACCGTAAACGTTTACGGAACCTGTTGCGTAAACGCTCACGGGTCATGGCTCATGCAACTACGTTGCGCGCATTACTGGCGAAGGGAGCGATGGCAAGTGGCAAAAGCATGGCGTTCAGCTCTGATGGTGGTGTTCCTTGTTCTAGCCTGCATTGTTGTTCCCGTGAGCGCTCAGGACTCGGTGAGTTCTGAGATCGAGACTATGGAGGAGTTCTTCGGGGTGAACGCGGTCGTCGGCGACACTCCAGCTGACATGAAGCCTTTTGCGGGCTGGGTCAGGGACTACAACCAGTGGACTTGGTTTGAGCCCGAGAACAACCAGTTGGTCTTCACCAACGTTATGGGTAGGTTCGACTTCGACAGCTACTACGGCGAGCTTGACGAGCTTGGAATTGACGTTCTCATGTGCATTCAGCGCACTCCAAGGTGGATCAGCAGCAACCCCGACCATCCCAGTTGGGCAGGCTTTGCGCCGTCAGGCGATATGCCGGGTCTGTCGCCGGAAGACTATAAGGAAGCTGCGGAGTTCTTCTTCCAGGTGGCTGCAAGGTATGGGTCTGTCACTCATCCCGCTGAGAATCTCCTGACCGACGACAAGAAAACAGGCCTTGGCATCGTTGACGCCATCGAGGTGATGAACGAGGCGGATGGAGATGAGGGCTGGGGCAACTACAAAACGATCGAGCAGTATGCAGCTCTTCTCAATGCCGTATACGACGGCGACCAGGGCCGGCTGGGACCCGGGTACGGAGTCAAGGCAGCCGATCCGAATATGCCTGTCAGCATCACCGGTGTTGCGTACGGACTGGAGTCCATCAAGGCGATCACCGCAGCGGCAGGCAGAGCTCCATACGACATCATAAACATCCATCACTACTGCTTCGTGTTTGATACGCGCTACAACAAGCGGATCAATGTCGCACCGGAATGGGGCGGGCTCATTGAGTTGCTGCAAGATACGGTTGCGTGGCGCGATGAGAATGCGCCTGGCAGGCCGATCTGGCTGACCGAGTTCGGGTGGGATTCAGACCCGACTCTTTGCTCTGAAGCAGTCACTGAGCAGGAAGCTGCCAACTACCTGATAAGGGCCATGATCCTGGCCAAGGACGCCGGCGCAGACAAGGCATTCTGGTTCTACTTCAAGGACTACGACCAGGACTCTAGGGCTATCTTCTCGACATGCGGGCTGTTCCGCAACAGCAGCATACTCAATCCGGAACCGCCGCCGGTGCTGGTGCCCAAGCTGACCTACTGGTATTACTCAACTCTCATGAACTACGTCGGCCCAACATACTTCCAGGGCCGCGTTGACATGGGCAACAACACGATCTATCACTACCGGTTCTCTCACAAGGACGGGGATCAGACCGTATCCGTCCTATGGTACTGCCCTGAGTACAACCCGAGAGCCCGTGTGAAGCCGCCAGAGCAGGCAGAGTGCGTGCTCGACACGGGCAAGCCGTCGAGCCAGGTGAAGATCGTCCGTCCGGTGTCCGGCACGGTTGAGGGAGAGCCCGTCGAGGCGAACTGGACAGGCGAAACCACGGTCACTCTTACGCTCACGGCGACCCCGGTATTTGTGATAGTGGATGGCGAGTAGGTACCGGCTTCAGATGGCACGACGCCGCGGGTCGTACATGCCGTGCGCCGTGAAGCTGCCACAGGAGTTGAGGGATAGTCGATGAGCACGTCGCTAAAGGAAATCGCGTCGATCGTAGGAGTTTCGACCACAACGGTGGTCAGAGCTCTGAAAGACAGGCCCGACGTCAAGGAAGAGACCAAGCAGAGAATCATCAAGGTCGCAAAGGAGTTGGGCTACAGACCCAACATCCTCGCCCGGGGATTGGTAACTAACAGGTCGTTCACAGTGGGAATAGTGGTCCCTGATCTGACCAATCCGTTTTTCCCTGAGCTGATCAAGGGGATCGAGACCACTATCTGGGCGAAGGGGTTCAACGCGATCTTGGCCGACACCGATTACGACTTGGTCAAAGAAGAAGCAGCTATTGAGTCGCTCATCTCCCGGCAGGTCGACGGGATCGTGATAGCGCCGATCGAGTCGAGGCGAGACAGAGCTGTATATGAGATGTTGCAGGAGAGCGGCGTGCCTTTTGTGTGTATGAGCATGGTGCAGGACCTCAACACGGACCTGGTGATCGCAGATGACGAAGCCGGCGCGTATGCGGCCGTCCGGCACCTCCTGAGTCTCGGGCGCAGGCGAGTCGTATATATGGGCAGCACACTGAGTCCGAGGGCGGATGCCGAACGCCTGTCGGGGTACAAGAAGGCGCTGCAAGAAGCAGGGATCGATTTTGACGAATCACTGGTGTTGCGGGGTGACCAGCGCGACGTCGACAGCGGGCAGAGCTTGATGAATGAGTACTTCGCTTCAGGCAGGACGTGCGACGCAGTCCTCTCGTTCAGCGACCTGATGGCCTTGGGTGTCATGAAGGCTGTAAGACAGAGGGGGCTCTCGATTCCGTCGGATGTGGCAGTCGTCGGGTTCGACGACATCAAGGTCGCATCAGCCATGGAGATCCCACTGACAACGGTGAGCATACCCAAGTACAACCTCGGCGAGGAAGCGGCGAATCTCCTCATTAGGAGGATCGATCAGCTCAAGGGAAAGAAGGATACGGACAAGAGGAGTCCGGGCACAGTCACTTTTCAGAAGATCGTGCTGAGACCGACCCTTGTGGTCAGAGGATCGTGCGGGGCGTCAAGCAAGACCGGGCAATAGCAGACACCCGCCATATCAGCGAAGTGAGTTCGCAGTGCACAGGCGAAGGGGCTGAAGGCCCCTTCGCTTTCGCCCTTGGCACCATGGAGGCGATTGATATGCCCACAACAACTGTCGACATCAGAGGGGAAGACTTCTACATAAACGGGAGAAAGACGTACTCAGAGATCGAGGGCAGCAATCCGAGCGCGCACGGCCTTCTGATGAATGCTCGCTTTATTCAAGGGATCTTCGATGACAAGGCAGACCCCTCGAGGTTTGCACGATTCGGCTATGGCAAGTGGGATCCGGAGGAAAACACAGATCGCCTCATCGCAGCTTTGCCTGAGTGGCACGCGCATGGTCTCAGAGCGTTCACTGTGGGTTTCCAGGGTGGAGGCCCTTTCTACACGATAAAGAACCACACAATTGACAACAACCCCTTTGGCGAAGATGGTAAGACTCTTGACCCAGCCTATGCAGCCAGGATGGACAGACTGATCAGGGCGGCAGACGCGTGCGGCATGGTCGTCATAGTGAGCTATCTCTACGCAGGTCAAGTCGTCGCCAGGATGCGGGACGGTCAGGCGATCATAGATGCGGTCAAGACTGCATCACGGTTCCTCAAGGAAGGCGGGTACAAGAACGTGCTGGTCGAGGTGGCGAATGAGCACAGCATCGAGCCGTTCGCCAAACACCCGCTGATCTACTCGCCGGAGGGTATGGTCTGTCTGATTGGAATAGCCCGTGAGGAATCTGGAGGACTGCCTGTGGGCTGCAGCGGGGGCGGCGGATACGTGAATGAGGAGGTCTGCAGAGCGAGCGACTACATCCTGGTCCACGGAAACGGATGCACGCGGCAGCAGCTCTACAACCTCTTTGTAAGAGCGAGGGAGTATTCACCAGGCAAACCGGTCGTGTGCAATGAGGACTCTCAGTCAATTGGGCAATTGGAAGTTGCATCCAGGACTCACTCTTCGTGGGGATACTACAACAACATGTCCAAGCAAGAGCCGCCGGCCAACTGGCGGATCACCAAGGGTGAAGACCAGTTCTTCGCTTACCGAATGGCTCAGGGCATAGGTATCAAGGTGGATCCAATACCTGAGGCTGACCAGTATTACCTGCAGGGGTTTGGGCCTGAGTCTGAGTACGAGGGCAAACGCTGGATCCGTTTGGCCAGCCTGTACCCTGAGTCTATCAACTACGTGGATTACTACGTCGGTGATGAGTTGGTGTTCACAACCTACGACGAGCCGTTTACCCTGTTCCAAGAGCATAACTGGCTGCAGAGAGGAATTGCTGTAGAGGAGCTCGCGAAGGGCTTCAGGGCGGAGGTCCACCTTCGCAACGGAGAGGTGCTGATAAAGAGGCCTGCCTAGGATGCATTGGTGCGCGCAGGATGCTGCGTGCCGGCCACCGGTGAATGAGCCCTTATCTGCCATTTGACGACCGCGAACGTTAGCAGTATAGCGAGAACGAGGCGGCCCAGAACTAAGATCCATCCAGAGGCCCCAAGCGATGCAAAGAGAAGGGTGTCTTCGACAAGCGCGTGACATATCGAGAGGAATACTGCGAGCACGAAGCACTCTTGCTTCGTCAGCTTTCCAGATGAGCTTGCGTCTATGATCACGCCAGCTCCGTACGTAATACCGAATACTATGCCCACCAGCAGAGGCATGGCGGCCTCGTCACTCATAGAGAACAGCCTGGTTACCCTGCCAAGCATCCTGGAGAGCCGATGGGCTATTCCCAATTCTTCGATGATTTGCAGCAGAATCATGACCGGAATCAGGATGAAGAGCACCTGGAGCACGAGAGAGCAACTGCCTAGAGCGGCTTCTTTGAGTGCGTCTATGATGTTCACTAGACTTGCCTCCCTATAGCAGTAGGCTGAGCACGAACCCGACGAGCAGCGCTACCGATGCCCTCACGGCTATCGCCACCCATACTGGAAGCCCGAGTCTCTGTGTGACTGTCGTCTCCAGTGGGAGACTGTGACACGTCAGCAGCATCATCGACAGAATCGTGACTTGCGCAGAAGTCAGACTGATTCCTGCCATTGCTCCGATCGCAGCGTAGAGGTTGACTAGAAGCCCCAGTATCAGAACGAGCGACGCTTCACCGGGAAGACCGACAACTGACGTCACAGGCTGAAGCAGGTCAGACACGCGAAGCAGGATCCCGGAATGCCTCAGGATCGTGGTGGCGATGTAGACTGGTACCATGACCTTGGCAAGGTCGAAGGTGACAACCAGAGCTTTTCTGGCTCCTCTGAATACCATCCCTGGCAGAGAAGGTGCTGGGCGTGCGGGGCCGTCGTGGATCATGATGTACACCTCGGATATGTATCTGGTGAAAGCATAGTCTATCTCAGGAGGAATGTCCAGTAGCAGGTTAAGTTGAACGCTACATGGATTCCCTTTTTTCATGCTGTGGCTTCCGAGTATTAGCCAGCTTGCCAGAGCTTGGGTCGTAACTTATCATGGTAATTGAGGGAAGCAAGTCCCATAGACTGCCTGCGGAGGCAGGCCACGGTGTGCAATCCTGCAGTGACGCACCGAAGAGCTGCGCTTGGCTAAGGCGAGGGGAAGGAGGTGTTCAAATGCGCTGTATGCGTGACTGGGAGTCGTGCGAACCGCTGATCTCGTCGATACGAGAGAACCTCAAGGCGATTTGGGCCAACCAGTTCATGTCACTAGACGAGTACCGACGCCGCATCGAGTCCGGACGTCTTGCGAGGGCCCATCGATTTCGGGACGATAGAGCTTTTCAGAAGGCAAATCCGACCCATCCGCTTGCCAGCGACAACAGGTTTGCCCGGACCAAGGCCGCCGATGCGATCCGAGATGCAGCGAAGCAGATCAACAGACCTCTTCCTGGCGATCTTCTCACAGACATTCACAAAGCGCTCTTCGATTGCTGCGCACCAGTCCGGCATGCGCTGTCGCAGGCTCTCTTTTTCGCTGGAGGGCCCGAGTCCGCGCAAGTGCTCGAGCGACTGCTGAAGACTGAGTCTGAGTCCAACATGGTGAAGAGCTCCGCGCGAGTTGCGCTAGAACGCTGCAGAATGCGCGACCCGGCCAACAAGCCCTCTCGCGAAAGACTTGTCATGGCTGTCATTGCAGACCTTGACCTTGTTCGCGAGGTAATGGTAATCTGTGAGAAACATGGTGCCCGCCTCTATCTGCCCGACCCGCCGTTCGATGATTTTGCCACTATGCACGCAGAAGTCCACATTATTGACCGCTGGTACATGGGCAAGGAGTTTTGGGGCGCCTACTGCGACTACCTAGACAGGCCGGTGGCCGGAATCGGACAGGCGGCGACGGCTGGTGGCGGCCAGACGTCGGTCAGGCAAGGCCAGGCGTCGGTCAGAGGGCGACAGGCTTCTCTCCTCAACGGATCCGCCATGGACACCACCCCGCTGATCATCACTGATTGGCGGATGGACCGGTCAATGCAGGAGTTTCGCAGCCCAAACAGGCCGACGGACGTCGTGTTCACCGTCGAGGGCGGAGCGACGGATATCGTCACTCTGATCGTGAAAAAGGTTTTGCAGGGCGTCAAACACATAGATTTCGCTGAGGTGATTCGAGAAGTAAATGCTGAGAGGTTAGCGGGACGTTGAAGGCAGGAGTTAGGAGGACGACTAGTGTCTGAGTGGAACCCAAACCTCTACCTGAGGTTCAAAGAAGAGAGGACGCAACCTACCAGAGACCTTATCAACCGGATCAGAAAGGACCACGCCGGCAGCATCATAGATATAGGATGCGGACCTGGCAACAGCACGATTGAGCTCAAGCGCAGATGGAAAGACGCTCGGATCATAGGGCTGGACAATTCGGAAGCCATGTTGGAGAAGGCGAGGGCGGACTACCCAGACCTTGAGTGGATCAATCGAGATGCTGGCAGAGATCTCTCAGATCTCGGAACATTCGATATAGTCTTCTCAAATGCCGCAATCCAGTGGATTCCTGATCACAAAAGCTTGCTTGAGAGGCTTTTCGCTCTGGTGGCAGACTCCGGAGTTCTGGCAGTGCAAGTGCCGAATGTCACATACATGCCTATCGGTGTGGCGATCGGCCAAACCGCAATGGAGGACCGGTGGCGCAGCAGATTCGAGGGAATGGACGACGGGCTCTGCTACAAGGACCTTGACTTCTACTACGACGTGTTGTGCTCTCTTGCGGAAAACATCGAGCTTTGGGAAACGCACTACTACCACGTGATGCCCGACCATGAGTCGATCATCGAATGGTACAAATCCACAGGTATGAGGCCGTACCTCGAGAAGCTGGACGAGCAAGAGAGAAGCGAGTTCACCGCAGGCGTCTTGGCCCGCATCCGAAACGAGTATAGGGTGCAAGAGGACGGCCGGGTCCTGTTCCCATTCAGGAGGCTCTTCTTCATCGCCCACAGGTGATCGCCCGCAGGTGTTTGATCGCGGTTTCCATTGCTGCCGAGACTGAGGTGTCACGCACACTCCTGAGCCTTGAGCTGAGTGTCGATGGCAAGGTGCGCATCGACTACAAGTGCATGGCGGCGATAGGGCAGTTACGGACCTAGAATGGAGGAGTTGACAATGTACGAAGGTTTGAGCAGCGACAGACTTAGCGTGGGCGAACGGGGGTTCATCCTGAGCAAGGTTCTCCAGATCCTCACTCTCTGTTTCGCTCATTGGCAGGCGTCGAAGATATCAAAGGCTGACCTTGATGACGCATTCAGAGAGCTCAGCGAGAAGGCGCTTGGAGACATCACTCGGGTTGAGTTCTCTCTGTTAATGTATGAGTTCTTCGCCCGGCTGAATAACGGTCACACACAGTATCGGGATCCTCTCATTGAGAACTGCGACGACATTGGAGTAAACATGGACCGGATAGAGGGGAGATTCCTGGCGTTAGGAGGCCGCGTTTCCGGACTGGTCCGCGGCGACGCCATCGTGAGCATCAATGGCCGAGACATCGAGGATTGGTATGCGGACATGTACAAGTACCTGTATGGCAGCACCGAGCATGGAAAGCTGGGTAGATTCACCCACATGCTTCGGGTGTTCTTGCCTGAGAAATACACGCTCTGCTATGAGGATCGGCAGGGTAAGCGTCACTCTGCGGAGGTCGATAGGAGCGAGTTCACTCGTCAAGATGAAGAGAACCGCAAGACTGCACAAGCCAAAGATGCAGAGGAGCAGGCCGCGTTCTCCACAGGACGCTGGGTCACTGAAGGCGAAATCGCATACATCAAGATACCCAGCTTCATGCGATCCGAGTATGAGAAGTCAGCGATTGAGTTAGCCGACCAGTTCGGCGCTGCCAAGTGCCTAATTGTCGACGTAAGGGGCAATGAAGGAGGAAGCACTCCGCTGCGACTCGTCAATAAGCTTCAGAACAAGCCCTATGGCTATGGTTCGGAGACTTCTCCAATGAACATGGCCATATCCCTGGCCAGAGGCTCTCGCGGCATACGGAATTTCTCGGATATGAGCACATACACCACCTGGCCCACATCCACTCCCGGCGAGGGAAGCTACGGCGGCCACTTGATCGTGCTGGCAGACCGTGTGACTGGATCGGCTGCGGAGGACTTCTTGCTGTTGCTCAAGTCCAATGGCCGAGCCCAGATTGTCGGAGAGACGACTACCGGCTCCACTGGTCAGCCTATGATGCAGGGGTTCGATAACGGAATAGGGTTCTGTGTCGGCACTGTCAGGACTTCGATGCCGGACGGCACTCCGTTTGAGGGAGTGGGGATCAGGCCGGACGTTCATGTCGCTTTGACGAGGGAGGACCTCTACGAGGATCGCGATCCCGTAATGCTCAGGGCGGTCGATATGGCGGGAAAGCTGATTGCGGGCTGATTCGGCGTTGTTGTCAGCCAGGATTCGTGATATGTTCAGTAGGTGAAGAAGCAAGGAGGATAGACATGAGCCTCGATTCGCACTGCAGCTCTTCCAGCTCCGACTCACCTATTGGCCGCAGAATCCATGTGATCGGCAACAGTTGCTCCGGAAAGAGCACGCTCGGCCAGCGTTTGGCCCGCACCCTCGGGGTGCCCTTCGTCGAGATCGATGCACTGAACTGGCAGCCCGGCTGGGTCGGCCTGAACGCCACAAATCCGCAGGAACTCGAGCGCAAACTCAACGAAGCTACTTCAGGCGACGGATGGGTCGTTGCAGGCTCGTACATGAATTTCTGCCAGCGAACGTTCTGGCCGCGTCTCGAGACTCTGATTTGGCTCGACCTGCCGCTGCCGCAACTCGTGTCGAGAGTGCTCAAGCGTTCCTGGAGGCGCTGGCGGTCGAAGGAGTTGCTCTGGGGCACCAACTACGAGCAGTTCTGGCCGCAGCTGGCGATATGGCGCAAAAAGGAATCGCTGCTCTGGTGGATCGTCACTCAACACAAGCACAAGCGCAGCAATATGCTGGCATGCATGGCCGACCCGCGGTGGGCACATATCCGCTTCATGAGACTCACTTCGCTCGCTGAGATCGAGGCTTTTGCCAGCTCGATTGAGGAGACCGCCACGAAACCATAAGGTGGTAGTATCAATGCAACAGGAGACAACTACTGTTAGCGGCAGCTCTTACAGGGCAGAGCAGATAACGTACACACCTATCGAGCCTGAAGTCGTCATGCCTGATGGCTCCCTGTTTATGAGTTGGTCTGATGAAACGCAGTACGGCAAGACCTACCACGTCGATCAGAACAACCCTCGGGCTTCCGACGCGAATCCCGGCACGGAGGAGCTTCCCTTCCGTACGATCAACAGGGCGGCACAAGTAGTGAAGCCGGGCGAGTGCGTGTGGATCTACTCGGGGGTCTATCGTGAGATGGTCCAGCCCAGGTTGTCTGGCGAAGGACCGAGTCGGATGATCAAATACGAGCCGGCGCCCGGAAACCATGTCGTCATCAGGGGTTCCCGTGTAGTGGAGACCAGGTGGGAGCGGTCTCTCCGGTGCTTCGGATCAGGCGCGATGTGGCAATTCTCAAAGAAGCTGTGGATGACTACACTGCCTGACGAGCTCTTCGAGGACGGTTTCAACCCGTTTGCCACGCCGAATGCGACAGACGAAGAGATGGACCTGATGCCTTGGGCAGTGGAGTGGAAGGGACGTCTCCCATACACGCTCAGTCGCGGCATGCTGTTCGAGAACGGGAGACGGATGCAGCAGCTCGCGACCTACGAAGACCTGGTGAGACTCCCCGGATCATTCTGGGTAGCGCCGGACGGGCGCACAGTCCACATCAACCCGTATTGCGGCGGTGATCCGAACGGGGTGGTCTTTGAGGCCGCCGTACAGCCGCATCTTTTCAAACCTCAGGGTGTAGGTTTCGGATTCATCCGAGTGAACGGACTGGTTTTCGAGCACTGTGCCAACGGTTTTCTCCGCACCGGCGTGGGGGCGGTGTTCACCATGGGAGGGCATCACTGGATCATCGAGAACTGCACGGTGCGCCATATCAACTCCGTGGGCATAGAAATCGGATTCGACGTCTTCGAGCGTTTGGACAGACGCTTTTCGGAGCGGAAGGACCCCAACCTGGGCCGTACAATCGTGCGAGACAATCTCATACATGAATGCGGAACAGCTGGTATCCGCGGCCTGACCAACGAGCATGCACTTGTGGAGCGCAACTCTATCGCCAACTGCGGTTGGCAGGATGCAGAGTTCCACTGGGAGGTAGCCGGCATAAAGCTCCTGATAAACAACGGGACTCTGGTTCGGGGCAATCGAGTCGAACGCATTCAAGGAGGATGCGGGATCTGGCTCGACTGGAACAACAGGAACTCGCGCGTCACAGGCAACGTGATCCGGGATGTCAGCACGGTTCAGGGCGCTGTGTTCGTGGAGGCATCGCAGACGCCTAACATGGTGGACAACAACATCCTGTGGGACATCGACGGGCAGGGCGTGCGGGCGGCGGACACTGGCCACTTGACAGTGGCCCACAACCTCTTCTGGCGCGTGAAAGAGGAACCCGTGTTTGCCGGAGTTGCAACGGACAGATCCCTCGGAGGTCGAAAGCTCACATCGAACAACAACCGAGTGCTGAACAACATCTTCGTCGATGCAGCCCGCCCGATACGCTTCGAAGATGACAGTAACAAGGCGGGCTACAACGTATATGTCACCACACCGAGCAAGAACGCCGTTCAGCCGCTCGACTGTGAGGTGCAGAGCATGTCCATGGAGGGCAGCTTCGAACTTGACGATGCAGCGCTATGGCTGAGGTGGGATTTGGAGAGAGAGCTTCCCAGAGTACCGGCAATAGAGGGTTGCCATCTGGATTTTGCGTTGCGTGAGAGGCAGGGCGGTGTGACCGCCCCTGGACCTTTCCACTCGACATCACGATCGGAGGCGCTCAACCTGCTCTGGTTGTAGCTTATTGAGGGAGTGCAAAGGCATGGAAGAGATCCTCAGTCGATGCGGTTATCGGTGCGATTTGTGTTTGGCATATCGCCCAAACGTTGAGGCAAACGAGTCCAACCGGCAGATCCTGAGTGACGGGTGGCACAAGTATTTCGGCTTTAGAATCCCGCCTGAGGAGATCATCTGTGACGGGTGCTTCGCTGACGCTGACGGCCAGCGGATTGACAAGGGCTGCTCCGTAAGGCCATGCGTCATTGAGAAAGGGCTTTCGAACTGTTCGCAGTGTGGGGAATACGGTTGCGAAAAACTCAGGACGCGATGGGTAGTGTACGAACAGATGGCCGAGGCCGTCGGCTACCCAATTCCGGAAGAGGACAGAGCCAGGTTCATCGCTCCGTACGAGAACAAGGCTCGGCTCGATCAGCTGAGGAAGAAGTAGGCCGTGAAGTCAGGCAGACACGCCCGGAACTCCATACGCTTTTCTCAGGGTCCGCACAGCGAATATCTGCGACCAGCGATGATTACCTCCGGCAGGCGATAAGTATGGGCATACTGCTGTTCATCGGAGTCTTTGTGTCCCTCGTGTTCGTCGCAGCGTGCTTCAGTCTCGTGTATTCCCGCCTGTTCACGGACATTGACGAGGATCGCAGGCATGCTCGCAGACTGAAGCAGGTTGGGGTGACTGACCGAGAGTTGCGCAGACAGGCGTTGAGCCAGATGGGCATCATTCTGTTTCTGCCGTTCTGTATCGGTTTGGTCCACTCGACCGTGGCCATGCGTGCTCTTGGCACGTTGACCCGGCGGACTGTGCTGCACTACGGCTGGGGAGGGGCACTGCTGTTCCTAGTCCTGTTCGTTGCGTTCTTCTTCGCAGCGAGCCAGCTCTACTGGCACACGATGAAAAGCCGGCTGGTGGGAGACGCTGAACTCAGGTGATCCCGGCCGGGCAGACCAGCTCTGTCACCGGTCGACGTGGAATCAAAAACCCTGGCCTACCGAGGAGCTCCTGCACGGCATGGGACGTGATGCGGAGCTCTTGCGCGGTACATGGCATATTGCTGGACTTCCATGTGGTATAATGAACGGGAAACTATGGTAACTAGACCGAGCTGACCGCGGGGCACTTAGGTGCTGAGCATCAGTTGCGGAGTTGGGGAGTGGATGTCCCGTGACCCGAGTGAAGAGACCCGCCTTGGCTGTCCTTGTCGCTGTTCTTTTCCTTGTCGCATGTCAGTGGTTGACCCCCAATATTGGTTTGGCCGCAGAGGCCCCTCTCTTGCCTGACATCTCGAACGCCGAGTGGCTGGTGCTCGGGCCGTTTGACAACTCCGCGAGCTCAGAGCCGTTTGCCAATTGTGTTGGATATGACTCAGACTACCTCCTGGAGATCGGCGGGGAGGCGGCGGCCAGGCCTGTTCAGGGCGGCCGGGTGGTCGGCAAGACGTGGAGGCCAGTCAGGGCGGCAGGCGGCACGATCGACTTCGAATCGGTCTTCCCAAACCAGGACTACAAGGTGGCCTACGCCTACCTGAAGCTCGAATCGGACCATGAACAGCCGGCAGCGCTAAGAATCGGGTCAGACGACGGGATCAAGGTGTGGCTCAATGGCGCCCTGGTGTGGGCAAACCATGCTCACCGAGCTCTCCTGCCCGATCAGGATGCCGTCCGGATAAATCTGCAGAAGGGCACTAATCACCTCCTCGTCAAGGTGGATGACGGCTACGGCGAGTGGGCTTTCTCAGCTCGCCTGCGCTCATTAGATGAAGAACACGAGCACTGGTCCAAGACCACCTCCAAGGCGTTGGGCATCCATCTCTTCGACGTAGTCTCTTCTGATCCGAGTGAGATCGTATGTATGCCAGTCACAGTGCCTGCTTCAGCCGTTGAGCTTCCCGTGCAGGTCGTGGCCTACAGCGCCGCCAATGAGGAACTGGGCAGAGTTGAGGCGGTGACGGGCGAGCGAGTCACGCTGTCGATTTCGCCAGACTATGCGGGTCCGCTGATTCTGAGGGCCAAGAGCGAGGATCCGGGATTTGCGGAGACCTCGGCTGTAGCACTGGTGGGGGACAGCTCCTCACTGGCTAGGGACACTGCAGATATGGCCCGAAGGGTGGCTGCAGGTCTTGATCCGGTTGACGGTCGCTGTGAGGATCCTGCAACAACGCTGCTGTTCCTAGCTGACCAGCTAGAGGGGAAGGTCTATTCGGGCCTGGTCACGCCTGAACGCCAGCTCATGGCATTGACGTCGATCAGCGAGATATGTGCAGCGCTGGAGTCCGGCGGCTCCGGCGAGTGGCAGATCGGCCGGCTCACGGGCCTGCGCCAGTGGGCCTATAGGTCCAAGATAGACGGGTCAATCCAGCCGTACTCGGTGTACCTGCCATACAGCTATGATCCGTCCAAGGAATACGGCCTGATAGTGACTCTGCATGGCTACAGCGCCAATGACCGTGACGCTGCATCTTCATTGGCTGCCCAAGCACCGGACGACTTCATCGTTGTTGCCCCTTACGGGAGAGGCGACATCGGCTATCGTTCTATCGGTGAGCAGGACGTGTTCGATGTCATGGAGATGGCTGAAGAGACTTACCCGATCGATCCGGATCGGGTTTACCTTACGGGATCATCCATGGGAGGGCTCGGCGCGTGGAGAATTGGCATTTTCTACGCAGATAGATTTGCGGCCATGGCTCCGTTTTGCGGGTGGACCTCCACCTGGCACCTCGTCAATCTGAGGAATCTGCCGGTTCTCATTGTCCACGGCGGCAACGATACTTCAGTCCCAGTTGAGTTCAGCAGGGCTGCAGCGGCCGCTCTGAAGGATCTCGGGTACAACTACGTCTATGAAGAGCTGCCGGGTGTTGGCCACGATGCCTGGAGCGGGCTTGTGGATAGCAAGGGTGGCCAGTATCTCTTCGACTTCTTCCGCCAGCACAAGCGGAATCTATGGCCGGCTGAGATCTTCTTCACCACAGACTACCTGAGATACGGAAAGCACTACTGGGTTCAGATCGAAGAGCTCGACTTGGGAATGGGAGGAGCTATAAGAGCACGTATAGTCGATAGGTTGGTCCAGGTGGCTACCAGCGGAGTCACTGCCTTCTCGCTTGACCTGCGCCATCCGGCCCTTTCCGGGTATTCGAAAGTCGCCGTCGCTATCGACAACACGGTCTTAGGTGCTGAAACGGGTCGCGAGAGAGTCGTGTTTGAGAAGGTCGGGGACGAGTGGGTCGAGGCCACCGATGATCTTCCTGCTGGAACAGTGCGTCACACAGGTGGTGGATTGGCAGATCTATTTGTGGATCCCGTGGTCTTTGTCTACGGAACGGCAGTTCCCGAGCGCACAGGAGTCCTGAAGCGGGCGGCGGAGAGCTATGCTGACTGGGCTCCAAACTCATACATCTCCGTTGGAAGCACGATCGGCCGCTTTCCTGTAGTGGCGGATACAGAGACGAGTTTGGAGGAGTTGGCCGGCAAGAACATCGTGCTCTTTGGCACTCCTGATCAAAACCGCATATTGGCCAGCCTGGCAGGTGAATTGCCTGTGAAGTTCCATGAAGGCGGCCTATTCGAGTTTGACGGCCAGGCGTTCCTCGGCGTTGGACTCATCATGGTATACCCGAATCCGCAGTCTCCTTCGAACCTGGTAGGCGTGTTCTCATTGCCCTTCTCTGAAAGCGAGTTAGACAGCTACTTCTTTACGGCTAACCTCCCCTTCCGTGCGTACAACTTCGGCGAAATGGCTGTGAGCTGTGCGATTACTCCCGATGTGATGCTCTACGGGTCGATGATAATGACCCCGCGGGTCTGGGTCTTCGATCGCCTGTGGCAGAATCCGGTTGAGTTGGTATGGTAAGGAGGGCTGGAGGGTGAAGGTTCTCGCCATCGAAAAGGAAGTGCCTGGAGTCTCGCAGAATGACTACAAGCCCCATCTGAGAGCTGAGGCTCAGAGGGCATGGGAGCTCTACCAGCTCGGGATCTTCCGTGAGATCTACTTCGACAAAGACGCCCACTGCGCAGTGATAATCATGGAATGCGACAGCGTCGATGAAGCGAAAGAGCATCTTGGTACGCTGCCACTGGTGAGAGAAGGGCTGATTCGCTTCGAGGTCATGGGGCTAGAGCCGTACTCCGGCTTCTCGAGGCTGTTTGCGAACTAGTGCGGTTGCGGCCAGGAAGGGTCGGAGTGGTCACATGTCATGCCGGGGAGATGGTATCATGGGATGCGAGAAGGTCTTGTACGAGGAGTTGCAGCCCGACGAGTTCATCGACAGAATCAACGCCTTTCCTGTAGCATATCTGCCCCTGGGCACTCTGGAGTGGCATGGTCTTCATCTGCCGCTGGGTTCAGACGGCATACAGTCAAGAGGCGTGTTTGAACGCATCGCTGCAGAAATCGGGGGGATCGTCCTCCCGATGCTGTTTCTCGGCCCTGACAGCGCTACGCGCGTGGATGACATCGCCTACTACGGAATGGATGTCCTCAGCTTCGAAGAGGGCTCACCTCAGCAGCTCGAAGGGAGCGCGTACCACGTCGACGAGGAGCTGTTTGGCAAGCTGCTCGATGTGATCATGCACAATCTCTCGCGCGCAGGCTTCCGCGTGGTCGTTGCTCACGGTCATGGCCCGTCTACCATGATGTTTGCTCGCAAGAAGCAGGAGTTCCAGGACAAGTTCGGACTAATCACTTTCAACCTGTGGGAGCTAGGCTATCCAGACGCAGAGGGAATACAGACTGACCATGCAGCTGCAAACGAAACCTCTCTCGTCATGGCTCTCAGACCCGAGCTGGTGAACATAGAGAAGCTGTCAGCCGACAGCATACCTGTAGGCGTCTGGGGCGTAGACCCGCGCAAGGCAGCTTCAACTGCCCGCGGCAAGGAGCTGATCGACAAGAACGTCAAACGCGCATCTGAGAGGATCTTGGAGATCGTGTCGGGTTTGCCTCCGGTCAGGCGCGAGATCAACTATCGGAACGTCAAGAACAAATTGAGGGCATGACGCAACGACCCTGCCGTGCAGACGTGTCCGGCTGGCGGGCGAAGGCTAGTGCCCCGCCAGCCATGCTAACCACTCCTACAGCTGCTGGCATCCCTCACAGAAGTATATGCTCCCACCGAGAAAGGCAGCTTTCTGAATGATCGTCCCGCACTCCGGACATGGCTTATCAACGGTGTTTCTGCTGAGTACTGTCCGGTACCTGCCGGGCGTGCCGAAGAGGTCGTGCTCAGTGTCCCGGCCTCCCAGCGAGGTCATTCTCTTGAGCACGGATTTCACTGCGACAAACAAGGTGTGCAGCTCCTCGTTTGATACGGTCGACATCTTGCGCTTTGGGTGGATCCTGGCGGCCCAGAGTATGTCCTGCAAAACCCCGTTTCCTAGGCCAGGTATGCGCTGATCTGTCGCAAGGAATGCTTTTGCCGACAGCGACTCGAGCTTCTGACCCTCAAGGAGCGACTCGAAGTGAGCATAGTCGAAAGCGTCTGTGAGAGGAGAGGGCCTCTGCTTCGAGTTGAGGTAGTACCAGTTATCGAACTGACCTTGGGGGAATGCCCACGCAGCTCCATACATCTGAACAGAACCTACGAGTGAGGATCCGTCGTCGAACTCCAGCAGCAGTTGGTGCTTTTTCGGCAGCTTTTCTCCCTCTGGGTAGTAGCGCAGGTTAAGGCCCTCGGCAAGGACTATGAGTGCGGGTCCGGCCGAGATCTCCACCATGCCTCCGTGAGAGATGGCGCCATCAATGGTATGCCCCCTGAGCAAGGCATCGTAGTTGTCCGGGTCGGCGTAGAACCAGGCGAACTTGTGAGGCGATTGGTTCGCGATCACGCTCTCGATCCTCTTGCCCTTGAGCGTAGCATTGACCTGCTCTGTGATAACAGCCGCTTCGGGCAGCTCCATCATTGTGAGACCCTTCTTTCATATCTCATTGAACGCACTCACACTGAACACACTCGCATTGAACACGCGACCGCTCACTGCGTGCACTTCAGTCGGCAGTCACCTGACACCTACCTGACAGCTATTTGTTCCTCTCAACCGGCTGACGCAGGATGGTCTTGAGCTTCTCAGGAGCCGAGCGTCTGGGGTCTCCGAGGTATATTTCATGGTGCCTGCCGCGATACGTGAACCCATTTTCCGCGGCAAAGGACTCCATCCTGCGAATCGTAGCGGGTTCTTCGCTGTATGGGCCTATGTGCATAGTCTGTATGCACAGCCCTTCCCTGAACGTCTCCAGGCGCAGCTTGTCCACGGCAGGATTCTCACGCTTCTTCTTGAGCTGCTCCAGAGCTTCCTGAAACATGGAGTCTGTGATGTGGTCTGGCTGCAGGATCATGGCTGTCCACTTCCAGTTGTCAGGTCTCGCGATGTCGAACTCTCCATCCTCGACCCACCAGAGAGCTTCCAGAGCCATAACCGTGTAGTCAATGGGGTTGATCTCTCGCTTCTTCGAGGCGAACTTGAGATTGTATGAGATGCCGAATAGCGCCTCGAGCGCCTGCTGAAATGCGGCTGAGTCCCCGGGTGCGCAGCTCTTCTCGAGTTCACCATCGATCATCGCGAACTTGAACTCCGGCACGTCCACAACTTCTATCTGCGCAGCTGAAGGCTGGTACAGGTGCTTGAGTTCTTTTCGCAAGTCCAGCTTCTCCACAGCAGTGAACCCTCCTCACTACGTGGCGTTCTGCATTTGTATAGTTCTTCCTGCAAGCGGAGGCGGCGAGCAGGTTTTGACAATCTTTCTGTCGAAAAGCGCTGAGAGGACAGCATTGAGGGAGAGGTGCAGAATCTATGGCATTGATTGAGTGGAATGGAAATCTGAGCTTGGGTATAGGCAGCATTGACAAGCAGCACCAGAAGCTCGTCGAGCTGATCAATGAGCTCAATGCTGCAATGCTCGAGGGAAAGGGCAAGGATGCTTTGAGTCGCATCATCAACGGGCTTACAGACTACACGAAGACCCACTTTGCGACCGAGGAGAAGTACTTCCAACAGTTCGGGTACCCCGAAGCCGCCGGCCACAAGGCGCAGCATGACCACTTCACGAGCAAGGTACTGGAGTTCAAGGGTGAGTTCGAGCAGGCAAGACTCGGGCTGTCTGTGAAGGTCATGCAGTTCCTCAGCGGCTGGCTTCAGGATCACATTAAGGGTTCTGACAAGAAATACGCCCCGTTCTTGATTGAACGCGGTGTCAAATAACGGGTTGAGCATGCCAATGACTAGGAGGAGAGTTGGATGTCGTCCCTGGTTATCTGGTGTATTCCGGTGGTGGCGTTCGCCATCGTTGTCAGATTCGTTGGAAAACTCAGTGGCCGAGAGATAGCGAAGCGCCTTGGCCTAACGTTAGGCGAGAAGCGCTATTACTTGTGGGCGCTTGTCTTTTCTGTCGTGGGGGTCTTTGCGTCGATCCTGGTGTGGAGACTGATACCCTCGGAACTGCGGGACGGAGGCAACCTGGCACAGCAGAGGTTTGTGGGGCGGCCACTTACGATCGCAAGTATAGGGTTGGCTCTTGTCTTCGGTTTTCTTGAGACCGGTCTTGGAGAAGAACTGTTCTTTCGCGGGCTGATCGCCGGCTGGCTGGGCAGGCGTATGAAGCTCTGGCAGGCAAATGTGATTCAAGCTGCGATCTTCACTCTGCCTCACCTGCTTATCCTGACAGCCGACCTGAGGTTGTGGCCGATCGCGGTCTTCGTTCCATTTGCAGCCGGTCTGGCGAATGGGTGGCTTAGACTGGCGTCCGGGAGCATAGTCCCGGGATGGCTGACACACGGAATCGGCAATGTTGTCAGCGCTATCGTTGTCATGTTGAGCTGAGCGCGAGGTGAGTTCTCTTGAAGAAGATGGTGGCTGCAGGTCTCTGCACCGGATTGCTGCTGGCATGCACTTGCTCGGGTCTGGCTGCGGAGACGTCGGGTCCGGTCTCAGAAAGCCGGTCCGTATCGAACGGCTTCTATGTCAGTGAGGGCCGGTTGTTCGACGCCAACGGAAACGAGTTCATCATGCGGGGCGTGAACAGCGGTGTTGTGTGGTATCTGGCGGGATCGCACAACAAGCTTGGCATCAGATCAATGGACCACATAGCTGAAGCCGGGGCGAACACTCTGCGGATCGCGTGGGAGAGAAACACGGCCAAACTGGGGTTGCCCGCCGACTCCCGAAAGCTGTTCATCGAGGCGGTCACGAGGGTCATAGAACTTGAGATGGTCGCAGTCGTCTCCCTGTGGGACGGAGGCGGGTCCAACAGCGCGTCTGACCTCATGGCCAACTTGGACTGGTGGCTTCAGGACGACATCAAGCAATTCCTCAACGAAAACCGCAAGTACGTGCTGCTCAATATCGCCAACGAGTGGGGCGGGCACAACCTGGCGGGGTTCCGCTGGATGGACGCATACAAGCAAGCGATCACCAAACTCCGGGAAGCCGGGATCAAGAACACGCTTATCATCGATGCTAGCGGTTGGGGACAGAGCATAATCCCTATCCGCTACTACGCCAGTATGCTGCTCGACCACGATCCAGACAAGAACCTGCTCTTCAGCGTCCACATGTACGGTTCCTGGAACAACCCGGACGACATCACAAGAGAGCTCGAGTGGGCGAAACAGAACAAGATCCCTCTCGTAGTGGGCGAGTTTGGTTACAACCACGCTGAAGGCAACAACAACCTGGGCTGCCGCGTCGATGCGGACAGGGTTATGGCCGAGTGTGAGAGGCTCGGCATCGGTTGGCTGGCGTGGTCGTGGGGAGGAAACAACAAAGAAAACGCCTGGCTCGACCTGACCCAGCGGGACTGGCGCACGCTCACATCGTGGGGCGAGCGAGTCGTGAACGGGAAGCACGGCATACGAGAGACGGCCGTCAAGTGCAGTGTCTTTTGAGTGGAGGAGAGCACAGATGCAGAATCCAGTGCTTGCTCCGGGGAGCTACACATCGTATCTCGCGGAGAGGACGTACGGCATCTACCGCTTCAGGGCGACAACTCCGCAGGAGCTGAAGCTGTGGCAGGTAGAGTTCCGCCGAGCACTGAGGGACGCATTGGGTCTCGATCACATCGCCGAGATGGGCGAATGTGAGCTCGATCCTGAGCTGCTGGCCACAAAGGAAATGGACGACCACATCCTCGAGGAGTGGACCGTGCAGACAGAGCCTGGGTTCAGAGTGCCCTTCTACCTGCTGCGGCCGCTGCAGCAGGACGGCCCGCTCCCTTTGGTCATCACTCCGCACGGCCATGAGAGATACGGCAGGCACGCAGCGGCCGGTCTGCAGCTAGAGGGAGAGGGAGACGAAGACATGGCGCGGCAGGCGGTCCGGGAGGGGTATATCGCTATCGCACCCGATGTCCGTGCCTTTGGCAGCCTGCGCACACAGGCAGACATAGACAAGGACGCGCGGAACTCCTGCAGGTACCTCTCAGTTCGTGCGATGCTTTTCGGACGGACTCTGATCGGCGAACGTGTATGGGACATGTGCAGGCTCATGGACTACGCGGCCACACGTCAAGAGATCGATGCTTCGAAGATCGTAGTCACTGGAAACTCCGGCGGCGGCACTGTGACCCTGTTCACTGCAGCATGTGATGAGAGGGTCAAGATAGCCATTCCTTCGTCCTATTTCTGCACCTTCGAGCATTCCATAGGAACGATCAATCACTGTGAGTGCAACTACGTGCCGGGTATCATGAGGCTCGGAGAGATGTCGGACGTTGCAGGTCTGATCGCGCCTCGACCATTCATGGCTGTCAATGGCAAAGAAGACCCGATATACCCCTATGAGGCGACAAAGCGTGCATTTGCTGCCTTGCGAAATATATACAAGGTAGCCGGCGTGCCCAAGAGATGCCGCCTGTCAACCGGGAGGGGAGGCCACAGGTATTACAAAAAGGATGTCTGGCCGTTCGTGAGGGAGTGGATCGGCAAAGACATCCTAGTCAGCTAAGAGACTGATAGACTGACAAACTGACCGGCTGGGCGACGGTTCGCCGTTAGCCAGATGGCTCATGATGGGTTGCCAGGCTGGCGGCTCACCGTCGCTTAGCGATCACGTGAGTTGACATGGCGATTACTCATCCGTTGACCAGGTCGTTTACCGCATTCATCAGGTATAGGTAGCTTGCGCCGAGATTGACCACATACTCGTTTTCGCCCCACAGGAACGGCCAATCCTCCTTGTTCTCTGGGAAGTCCGGCTTGAGGATGAGAACTCCCGGAACAACCCCGCCTGGTATGAACGTGAAGTCAGCGCGATTCGAGCCGTAAGCAACCTCCTTCGAGACTGTGCCCACGCCTGAGATAAACGAGATATCTGAGCCCGGGTGACACCCGAAGAGGAAGTCTGCCGCCCTCAATACCAGCTCCGGATCAACCAGGTCAGGGAAGGCTTTGTGCAGGGCATACATGGAGATCGCCAGGTGTATAACCCAACCGCTGCCTGCCCAACCCCCCGTGGTGATGGGCACTCCGAACGGGTTTTCCTTCGTGAGGCGCTCAAGAAATTGCCCAGTATGCTGAGCAATACGTCTCAGGTTCTCTGTGTATTCGCGACCCATGAACGGGATCGCACGCACAGCCACTGCGATGTTTCTTGCAATGCTCTCCTCGATCGATGGCCAGAGCTCCTCAATGCTCTTCCTGAACCGTTCGTCCTTTGTGGTGATGAGCAGCTCGACCGCGGCCCTGAACTTCTCGTCTTCGAGTCTGCCTCCAGTGGTGTTGCCGTGCCTGAAGATCACAGGCTCGTGTGTCTGTTCCTCATCCCAGACTCGCTTGGCGGTGTCGAGGCACTCGTCGGCCAGGGCGTCCGCATATCCCCGGAGCGCCCGGCTGGCTGCGGCGAGAGCAGCGATGGAGCCGTAGTTGAGCGCACTGGACTTGCTTGTGAATGCCCACCTGTCATCAGGGATGCCGCTCGTAAATCCGTCTGACTCTCCTTCGGCGAGGGTCGGGTTGTAGATCAGGTTGTCGGTCTTGGTGGATGCATCTCCGAGGTGGGTGTACTGCCGAAGGTCCGGCTCTACGATACCGGGAATGGCATGGCCAACTGCGCGGTGCTGAGCTATCAGGGCAAGGACTCCGTGCTCGATCTGCTGGAGCAGGTCAGGAATCCCGTCCGGCGCGTGGATCTCAACGTAGCGTCTCTTCTGGTCGACCGTTGTCTCGTCCCTGGTGATCCTGAAGTCCTCCCAAGCGTACACCAAATCGAGCACTGTGCCGTACTGGGTCTGCGTCCGGATGTCGTAGTCTCCTGCGTCGAACCACCCGCCGATGTTGAGGCCAGGGATGTGTTCTCCCGGCTCGTACGGTGTATCAGTCGTAGGTCCCTGAGCATAGAGATCAAAGTGCTCATGGTTGACGGGCGCCTGACGGGCATCGTCGAGGTGCGAGACTCCGTGCCAGACTCTATACGCCTCCCTCACGAGCATGTGATCCATCTGCACTGGCATGAACACGTCTAGCGTCGGATGCCAGGTGTCTGCATACACATCCGGGGCAATGCGGAAGGGCTTGGTGCGCACTTTGCCATACTCGAGGATGTACACACCAGGGGTGTCGACGGTTGTGAAGTCAAACGTCAGGTAGTTGTACCGGAGGTATCTGCCCCACCGCTTCGCCTCGCCTGAGTGTGCCGGAAGCAGCTCGCCTTCGTCTGTCACTCTGAGCAGGGTTGCTGTCGAGAGAGGCTCATCGTTCTTGTCGAGCTCGATAACCGCGATCTTCTTCTGAGCAGGATGATACCCAACCTGCGAGTGCGCGATGATGGGAGTCCTGACCCAGCCTTCAATCGTACTCGCAGATAAGGACCACTCGACGACGGTACCGGACTTGCCCGCGGGTATCAGGCTCCGCACGACATACCATCCGTTCTGGGCGGTGTTTCGCCCGTCGAACAGCATGAGATCGCAGTCAGTGCCCTTGATCGTTACTCGCCGCTCGGCGTCCTCGGGCGCCAGCACGAGTGTTCTGCCAGTGGCTATGGGCAGTGGATCCACAGCGCCCGCAGCAGGCGCAGTAGGTCCGGCCATCCGAGCCATCGGCCCGGTAGGGTGCCTCGGGAACAGGCCGCTGCGGCCGTCCATCATGTACGTCTTGTGGAAGTACGCCGACGGAAGGAACTCCAGGTTGAGCCCTGCCCGCCCCTCCAGTTCCTTCGGAAGCGGTTCCTGCAGGTTCACCCGGAGAACGAAGCCGTCTCCAGCTGCTTTGGCCTTGATCGAGTATCTGAAGTTGTGCAAGGGATACTCCAGAAAAGCTTCAATGGAGTTGTCCTCTGTGCACAGCTTCCTATCTATGAGCCGCGAAACAGGATCCCACTGGCCCGGCGTAGCGCTCAGCCTCACGTCGCCGTTGGTGGCAGTCCTCACCTCGTGGTGGATGAGTTCGACTCCGGCGATCTTCGCATCGCTGAAGAGGCCGTCATAGCAGTTGCTGAAGACCAGAACGTTGAGCCCTCGGGTCTCGAGGTATCCCGAGTCATTCAGCCGAAGAGCGTTTCGCCCCACAGGTGCCTCAGAGGTCTGACATGCGTGACTGGCTGAACGTGCGTCATTAGCTAAAGGTCTTTTCTCCATGGCAGAGGCCCTCCTCGACAGCGAGTCCGCTGTCAGGTGGTGTACGCCGAAGGCGACTGTGCATCCGGCCTTAATACTGTTGTAGCTTCCAACTCTGGAACTGTCAAGGAAGAAAGCCATTGGCGGCGGGTCACATGCCAACGCCTGGCATGGGTCATGTGTGAGCCCCTGGCGGCGGCCCGTACGCATACCCTCTCCGAACTATGTATGTGATTCCCGCGAGTGCTCTGGTAAATTTCTACAGCCATGCATTGTGTAGCTGCGGAACTGCTATGGAAATCCGCCCCAGGTATGAGAATGCCGGCACCCTAAACCGCTCTTGTACGTACAGGTAGTACGTACAACAGCGTAATGGGCATCCTAGAGAATCACCCTTGGTGATTATTGGATTGCGGTTAAGCCAGCTCAACTAGGCCGGGAAGATTTGACAAGAGGGATCCATGCGAAAAGTTCTCATAGGTACTTGAGAAGAGGGTATACGCACGCGCATCTGCAAGTGGCCTCTAGCCGATTTTTAACCGGCATTTCATGCGATCTTTAGTGGCATGCGGTATAATCATGTAGTATGGCGGATTGAGGGACAATCCTTGGGAGCAGGCTGATCCATGGGTGCACGCGGGGCTCATGAATTGCCAAGAGGCTCATGAACATATAGGAGGCCGATCGATGTGAGAAGAGCGGTCAATCGATATGTGTCAGTCGGTGTGTTTCTCGCTGTTGTTCCCATTGGTGTAGCTCGGCTTGTCGCGATTCCGGAATTCGTGCAGGGTCTATGCACTGGAGCAGGCATCGCACTGATGCTGTGCGGATGAGCCCACCGGGAACCTCGACTCCGCGACCTCGGAGAAGATCATCGACCAACTCTACGAGCTAAACAAAGATGGCATCACCGTCAGCAAAGGTTACCTTTACGTCGCCGACTATGACAACCAATGCATACAGGTGTTGACTACGAGCGGCGACTTCGTGCGGCAGGTGGACTTCGGCCGCCTCAATAGGCCTGGCCGTTTTGGTCGGCATGCTGGCATCACTTATGCCTCTTCGACAGGTTGGGAAGGTACAGCCACTTCAGGTGCTCAGGGAGAGCTGAGCGTCCCGCACAAAACCCCGCGCAGAACAGCAAGAACACATGACAACAGGGAAGACATTCCAGTTTGGGGCGTGCGGAGAGCATCAGTCGTTATGAAGGAATGTGACCGAGACGAAACGAAAGAGGCTGGCGAGGTCCACTGTCACAACTGAGGATCACTACAACACGAAAGAAGGCGATGCAGTGATAGGCGATAAGCGGCCGCTATCGGTCAAGGACGTTGTGATCGACAGCAATTCGTTCTGGGGCGAGCGCTCTCGGGTCGTGCGAAGCGTGGGTCTTCCTTACCAATGGAAGGCGCTGAACGATCAAATCCCGGGTGCTCCACCGAGTCACGGGATACACAACATACGGATCGCTGCGGGCAGGGGGACGGGACCGCACCGCGGCCCAGTCTTCCAGGACAGCGACGTGGCGAAGTGGCTGGAAGCGGTGGGATATCAGCTCGCTGTGAAACCCGATCCTGATCTCGAGAGAGCAGCGGACGAGGTCATAGCCCTGATCGCAGAAGCGCAGGGAAGCGACGGGTACTTCAACAGCTACTTCACAGTCGCCGAACCGAGCAAACGCTGGACCAATCTCAGAGATCAGCACGAGCTCTACTGTGCCGGCCACTTCATCGAGGCTGCGGTCGCATACCATGACGCAACCGGGAAGACAGCTGTGCTCGACATAGCCACCCGGCTGGCGGACTGCATCGATTCGGTGTTTGGCCCGCGACCTGGGCAGAAGAGAGGCTATCCTGGTCATGAAGAGATAGAGCTTGCGCTCGTGAAGCTCTACAGGACCACAGGCGAAAAGCGATACCTGGACCTGGCCAAGTTCTTCATAGACGAGAGGGGCAGGCGGCCCCACTACTTCGAGATGGAGGCAAAGGCCAGGGGCGAAGAGAAGACGCCTCCGTGGGCTGATTCGACCTATGCATACTGGCAGGCGCACCTTCCCGTCCGGGAGCAGACTGACGCCGTGGGCCATTCTGTGCGGGCGATGTACCTCTACTCGGGAATGGTCGACGTGGCAATCGAGACAGAAGACGAAGGACTCCTCGACGTCTGCAAACGGCTCTGGCGCAACGTCGTCGACAAGAAGATGTACGTCACAGGAGCCATCGGCTCGTCCAGTCACGGGGAGGCCTTCACCTTCGATTACGACCTGCCTAGCGACACTGCCTACGCCGAGACCTGTGCCTCAATTGGGTTGGCGATGTTCGCAAACCGGATGCTGCAGTGCGACCTCAATTCCGAGTATGCAGACGTGCTCGAGAGAGCGTTGTACAATACTGTCCTGAGCGGCATGTCGCTCGATGGGACGAAGTACTTTTACGTGAACCCGCTCGAGGTTTGGCCACAGGCATGCGACCAGCGCCGCGACAAGTCCTATGTGAAGTATCAGCGGCAGCCGTGGTTTGGGTGCGCTTGCTGCCCGCCGAACATCATGAGGACCATCTCGTCCCTCGGCACCTACGTATATTCACAGAACGAGAGCATGATATGTGTCCACCTCTTCGCAGCCGGCCGAGCCCGATTCGAGGTTGGGGGCCAGGAGGTGCTGCTGACTCAGGTGACCGGCTATCCGGACAGCGAGGAAGTGAGGATCGAGGTTTCTCCTCAGCAGGATGTTGAGTTCACTCTTGCAGTTAGGATTCCGGGATGGTGCGAGAGCCCTCGCTTAATGATCAACGGAGTAGAGGAGAGCGTTCAGAGGCTGGTGCGCTCCGGCTACGCGCACATCAAGCGGCGGTGGAGCAGTGGAGACACAGTCGATCTTGTCTTGCCAATGCCCATTCTGCGGGTCCGGGCCAACCCGGCGGTGCGAGCCTGTGCAGGCAAGGTGGCGCTCCAGAGAGGCCCGATCGTGTATTGTCTCGAAGAGGTGGACAACGGTTCCAACCTCTCCGCCATATCGCTGCCGACTGATGCGGAATTGACCAGCCACTTCGAAAGCGATCTGATGGGCGGCACGACCGTCATCACCGCTGAGGCGTATAGAGACGACGAATCCGCTTGGTCGGGTGGACTGTACGGCAAGGAACGCACTCCAAGAAGGCCGATAGCGGTCAAGGCTGTCCCTTACTGGAAGTGGGCAAACAGGCAGCCTGGAGAGATGCTGGTCTGGCTGAGGGAGGACCCCTGCTGAGGTACCTTCTGCCGAGGCTCCATCGAGGCTATTCTGACTGGCTCGTCCGTGACTCACCATGGCGGTCTGTTCGGGCGAGCCCGGAGCTATAGTCGATTCTCCCCGCTATTCGCCGATTTTTTGCAATAATGGCTTGTTAAGCGCTTAGTTATGCAGAGATTGCCGCATTTCCTTGACATTCCCTTGGATTTTGTCGTAGAATTCACCTAGATCGTGCCGTACTTCAACGCTGCTCCAGTTGTAGCAGCGACGGCAACTCTTTCTTGGCAATCGCCATTCATAGGCATTCACTACTCATGTGCAATCATCACACTGCAGAGTAAGGATGGGGCTTAGTGAGCGTTGAGCCTGTGGCTGACGGCCATTCTTTGATGCCTCTCGTGCCCAACAAGAGGAATTTGCGGAAGACGATCGCACGCCAGAAGTACTTGATCCTGATGGTGATCACCTTCGTGGTGTGGGTCATCATCTTCCGGTACGTTCCCTTGTGGGGATGGCTGATGGCGTTCCAGGACTACAAGCCCTGGAAGTCCATCACAGACCAGCAGTGGGTTGGGCTGAAGCAGTTCATCGAGCTCTTCAAGGATGTCGACTTCTACCGCTCGATGAGGAATACGCTTGCCATGAGTTTCCTCGGTCTAGCCTTTGGATTCCCGATCCCCATCATGCTCGCTCTGCTCATCAACGAAATAAAGCACCCAAGGTTCAAACGAACGGTTCAGACCATCTCCTATCTCCCTCACTTCGTATCGTGGGTTGTCATAGCCAGCATCGTCTTCAGAGTTCTATCCCCGCTTGGCATTGTGAACGAGGTTCTGATACGCCTAGGCATCATCGACAATGCGATAGCATTCATGGGGGAACCTGCGTACTTCTGGTGGATTGTCGTCTTCACAGATCTGTGGAAGGAGATGGGGTGGAACTCTATCGTCTACCTGGCAGCCATGGCCGGAGTGTCTCCTGAGCTGCACGAGGCCGCCATCATTGATGGGGCGGGCAGGTTCAAGAGAATGTGGTATGTCACCATCCCTGGGATAATGCCGACCATTGTCGTTCTCCTGGTCTTGTCGATCGGCAACATCATCAACATCGGATTCGAGAGACAATTCCTGCTCAGAACCGCGTCTACGAGAGATGTGGCTGATGTCATCGATCTCTACATATTGAACTACGGAATCGGCACAGGCAGGTTTTCTTTCGGGACTGCCGCGGGTGTTTTCAAATCTGTGGTCAGCCTGTCGCTGCTCTCCATTGCCAACTGGCTGAGCAGGCGAACGACTGGGTACAAGGTGATCTAGGGCGATTCATAGCTACAGAGCGGTCTTAGGCGGTTTACCGCCGCAAAGCGAACGAGCGGGGCTCAGGGCTTCAGAGTGACCTTGGGCGACTCGCAGCTACGAGGAGATCGGACCATGAAGCGTCGGAGCGTGGCGGACTGGACGTTCGAAATCGCGAATCACCTCATCATGTTGTTCGTGATTGTGATCACGCTGTATCCGTTCCTGCATGTGCTGGCGCTGTCTCTCAATGATCCGATGGACACCGTGAGGGGCGGCATATCCATATTCCCGCGGAGGTTTACCCTGATCAACTACAGGGAGACGCTCAACTACCAGCAGATCCCGTGGGCCACATTCATCACTATCATGCGAACCGGCATCGGGACGTTTGCGGGTGTCCTTTCGTCGGCGATCGTAGCTTACGTCATCAGCCGCAAAGACTTCCTATTCCGCAAGCTGGTCACGGTCATGTTCGTGGCCACCATGTACGTGGGCGGCGGACTGATCCCTGACTTCATGCTGGTAAGGCACCTCAAACTCATGAACAATTTCTGGGTGTACATACTGCCTGGGTTGATAAGCCCGTTCAACGTGATCGTCATCCGGTCGTACATGGACAGCAGCATTCCGGATGAGCTCGGCGAGTCGGCGATGGTCGACGGCGCCAACGACCTCATAGTCTTCTGGAAGATAGTGCTGCCATTGTGTTTGCCGGTCATTGCAGTCATATGCCTCTTCGTGGCTGTAGGCCATTGGAACTCGTGGTTTGACACGTACTTGTACTGCAGTGGCAATCCCAGGCTCACCACCCTGCAGTTTGAGCTACAGAAGATCATGACCAGCGCACAGACGACTTCGACTGTAGACTACTACAGCTTCCTGGATCCCTTGCGCCAGATCAAGGTTACGCCGGAGTCGCTCAGGATGGCCATGACGATCATAGTGACGCTGCCCATCTTGTTTGTCTATCCGTTTGTCCAGAAGTACTTCATCCATGGCCTTACTATCGGCGCTGTGAAGGGCTCCTAGCGAGTTGTCACCGTGAGCGTCATAACCATCTGCTTGACTGCAAATGATAAATGTGGAGCCGTTGAACGATTGTGACCGGCTTGGTTAGGAAGTGGGGCGTTGACTAGGGCTGGGTATCACATGAATATCCAGATCGTGGCTAGATTGGAGGTGTTATGTCTCAGAATCTCTATCTAGGGGAGTAAGCGTCCCATTCTATGTCCCATTCTATCAAGAGGAGGTCGGATCATGAATCGCAGAAAGCTACACGCAAGCCTGGTAATCGTGTTTCTGTTGGCCTTCTGCCTTGCCGCTTCGACGGCCATGGCAGCCCCGGTGACGTTCAAGTTCTACTCTGCAGATGGCAGCGCAGCGGTTGACGACGGGTTCAACAGCCCTGTCGCCAAGGCCATCGAGGCGGCGACAGGAGTAAGACTGCAGCTGGACTACCCGATCGGTTCTGCGGGAGTGGACAAGCTGCAGCTGATGGTGGCAAGCGGAGACTATCCCGACTTGATCTTCGCCAAGGGCGACCTCAACCTGCTGAAGGATGCAGGAGCCCTCGTTCCGTTGGACGACCTGATCGAGAAATACGCTCCGAACCTGAAGGCAGCCTATGGAAACAATCTCAACCGGCTGAGATGGTCGCACGATGATCCTACGATCTACTGCCTTGGAGCGTGGGGCACAGGCCCTGATGCCGTGCTCGACGTGGGCGGAGGGTTCATGATACAGCACAGGGTGGTTCAGGAGCTGGGATACCCGACGATAAGGACGATCGAGGACTTCGAAAAGGCGATTACCGAGTACTACAAGCTCCATCCGACCACAGATGGGCTTCCGACGATTCCGTTGACGCTCATCGCTGAGGACTGGAGGACGGTCATCTCTGTCAGCAACCCGGCCTTCCAGGCGACAGGGGCTCCGGACGATGGCGAGTACTACGTCAATCCCGAGACCTTGGAAGTGATCAGCCACTACAAGAGGCCTATTGAGAGAGAGTACTTCAGATGGCTCAACCACCTGTGGAACGAAGGCGTTCTCGATCGAGAGACCTTTGTCCAGAAGTACGACACCTACAAGGCGAAGATCGCCACAGGCAGAGTCCTGGCCCTCATCGACGCGGACTGGGACATCGGCGAGCCGTTGGCCGCACTGAGGCAGTCCGGCAAGCTCGACCAGATGTATGGCCGCTACCCGGTCACAGTCAGCGAGGACGTACTGCAGTGCCCGCCTGATGTCGACACAGGGTACACCGGAGGATGGGGAATCGCGATCACGAAGGCATGCAAAGATCCTGTGAAGGCGATCCAGTTCCTCGACTGGATGGTAACCGAAGAGGCCTGCGTCCTGAGATACTGGGGTATCGAGGGTGAGCACTACACCTACGACGAGAACGGCAAGCGGGTCTTCCTGCCTGAGGTCGAGAAGGCGAGAAATGAGGATCCGGCGTTCTCAAGGAAGACAGGTGTCAACCTCTACGGCTATCCGTTCCCGAGGCTGCCCAACAACCATATCGACAAGACCGGAAATGCGATTCTGCCTGATATGCACATAGACGATATCAGGGCGAAGTACACCGATGTCGAGAAGGAGGTGCTCGCCAACTACGGCGTGAACATCTGGAAGGATCTCTTCCCGACGAGAGACACCTATCCGAGCAAGACATGGGGTTACCTGTGGATGTACTCGATCGACGATCCCGACATCGAGGTCATCAACAGCAAGATCTGGGACTACACGCTCAAGACGGTTCCTCAGATCGTCATGGCGCCGGTAGACAAGTTCGACAAGGCATATGACGACTTCCTCGCCGGTCTGGACAATTTGGGAGTGCAGAAGGTGGAGCAGTTCTACACAGATAGGATCCGCAAGAACGTGGAGTTCTGGTCTGAGTAGAGGCCTGCACGATGGCCGCAGCTGGACGTCCGGGGGCCGGTCAGATGCGGCCTGGCGGTGCGGACTTGCCGGCGGCTGCGGCACAGCACTGCGGGCTTGCCGGAGCTGGCGGCCAGGCCTCCAGGACTGGCGGACTACTGCGGCTCGCCATCCCCCGAGTCGCGAAGGAGGAGAAGGCCTGTAGATTCGTCTCAAGACCTTCTCCTCTTGATTTGACTGGTCTGTGGGCTCAGGCACAACTCATAGGCGAGGCGGCCGCCCGCTCCAGCTGGTTGCCGCAAGCTGGGCAGTTCCGGCTCAGCGGCTCTGCCTCAGCTGACACCTTCCAGCTCCAGTTCTTCAGCGAGATGGCACGCGACCTCATGAGTGACGGACTCATCCGTCGAGATGCTCCGCAGTTCAGGCGCAGTGCTCTTGCAGATGCCGACCGCGTACGGACACCTGGGCGCGAAAGCGCATCCCCTGACTTCTCTTGGCGGGCCCGTGATTTCGCCCTTTATCGCCTTGGCATGCCAGGCCGATCGAGGATCGGCGTCCGGCACGGAACTGAGCAAAGTGCTGGTATATGGATGCCTTGGCTGTCCATACAGGATATCCACGTCGGCCAGCTCCACTATTCTTCCGAGGTACATGACTGCCACTCTGTCACACAGGTATCTGACGACGCTCAAATCGTGACTGATGAACAAGTAGGTCAAACCCATTTGCTCCTGCAGATCGAGCAGAAGATTGAGCACCTGAGCCTGCACTGAAACGTCGAGCGCAGAGACGGGTTCGTCTGCCACCACCACAGACGGATTGAGTGCGAGCGCTCTCGCGATCCCGATCCTCTGGCGCTGTCCACCGCTGAACGAGTGAGGGTACCGTCGGGCGTATTCCGCCCTGAGTCCGACCAACTCGAGCAGTTCGTTGACTCGTTCCTCCTGATCCTTCCGACTGTAGCCGTGAGCCCTCAACGGTTCGGCTATGATGTCCATTATCGGCATGCGTGGATTCAGGGAAGAGTAGGGGTCCTGGAAGACCATCTGAATCTCTGTCCGGGCCTTCTTCAGCCCTTTGTTGTCCAGGGTGGCCATGTCCACGATTCCATCCCTGGTGCGGAAGAGGATGCTGCCCTCGGTCGGGTCGATTGCCCTCAAGATCGTACGGGCAACCGTCGTCTTGCCGCAACCGCTCTCTCCAACGAGACCGAGTGTCCGCCCTTTCTTGATGTAGAACGACACTCCGTCCACTGCGCGCACATTCCCGACGACCTTTCGGCGCAGGAAGCCGGACTCGATCGGGAAGTACTTCTTGAGGTTGGTCACCTGGAGAACCGTGTCCTCAGGCATTTGCGGCATACTGATCCTCCTCCCCGTCATATAGGCAACAGCTGACGTAGTGTTCGCTGCCGACCTGGATGCGTCTGGGAATCTCATACATGCAGGCGGATCTGCGTTCACTGCACCTGGCTCTGAAGACGCAGCCCTCAGGCAACGAATAGGCGCTCGGGACTGCTCCGGGGATAGAGCTGACGCGCTGGCCGCGCTTGCCGTGCAGCTTCGGTATGGAGTTCAGCAGTCCCCTCGTGTACGGGTGCTTGGGATTCTCGAAAATCTCCAGCGTCGGACCGCTCTCAACGACTCGGCCGAGATACATGATGTGGATGTAGTCCACCATGTGAGCCACGACGCCCAGAGCGTGGGTAATCAGGATCATCGACAACTTGAACTCGTCCTGCATCTCCTGAATCAGGCTCAGCACCTGCGCCTGGAGTGTCACGTCCAGCGCGGTGGTTGGTTCGTCGGCTATCAGTATCCGCGGGTTCCTCGCCAGGGCCATGGCGATCATCGCGCGCTGGCGCATTCCTCCGCTGAACTGGAACGGATACTCGTCAACGCGGCGCTCCGCATTCTCGATGCCGACGAGTTTCAGCAGCTCCACGCAGCGCTCGCGCGCCTGTTTCTTTGTCATGCCCTGAAAGAGGATCATCGCCTCTGCCAGCTGGTTGAACACCGTATGGACCGGACTGAGAGATGACATGGGCTCCTGAAATATCATGGATATTTCTTGCCCTCTGATCCGACGGATCTCCTTTCCGTCCACAGGGAGCTTGGCAATATCAGTGATGGTGCCTTCCTTCTCGCGGAACAGGATCTGTCCTGAGACTCTTGCAGTCTTGGGCAGGAGCTGAGTGACCGAGTATGCGCTCACAGTCTTGCCGCAGCCGCTTTCTCCGACGATGCCTATGGATTTCCCCTCGGGCAGCGAGAACGTAACTCCGTTTACCGCGTGGACGGTGCCCTCGTTCATCATGAATCTTACGGTGAGGTCTCTGACCTCTAGTATGTTGCCTTCGGTCATCGTGTCCATCTGCTCACCTCCTGGTGTCGGCGTCGCCTCTCACAAGCCGGCGATCTCCTCCTGGCACCGGCGGGCGCCTATCACACGCCGTACGGATCGGCCGCATCTCTAAGTCCATCGCCCAAGAAGTTGAACGCCAAGACGTATACGACCACAAAGACGCCCGGTATCAGCAGCCAAGGCGCCATCATCAGGGTGTTTACGTTCTGGGCCTGCTGCAGCATGACGCCCCAGCTTACCACCGGAGGCCTCAGGCCGATTCCCAAGAAGCTCAGCGATGTCTCTGCCAGGATCATTGAAGGAATCGAAAGCGTGAGGCTCGCGATGATGTGGCTCATGAACGAAGGGATCAGGTGTGTCATGATGATCCTGGGCTCGCTGGTTCCCGCCAGGCGGGCTGCGATGACGAAGTCCTCGTTTTTGAGCGCGAGAACCTTGCCCCTAACCTGCCTGCCCAGGGCGGTCCAGCCGATCAGCGACAGAATGATCGTTATGCCCATATATACCCCTACTGGGGAAAGCTCCGGCGGCAATGCTGCACCCAGCGCCATCCAGAGCGGAATGGTCGGAAACGACCTGAGCACTTCTATGATGCGCTGGATTGCGTTGTCGACTGCGCCGCCGTAATAGCCTGATATCCCTCCAAACACGAGGCCTAAGAGCAAGCTCAGGAACACGCCGACCAGGCCGATCGACATGGAGATCTGAGCTCCATACAGCACCCGTGTGAACAAGTCGCGGCCCATGTTGTCCGTGCCGAACAGGAACACCTTCCCATCCTCGACACCAAACAAGTGGATGTCGCACTCAAACAAACCCAGGAGCTTGTACGAACTGCCGCGCACGAAGAACTTGACCGGGAGCCTCTTCGACGTGTCTTCAATATACTTGCGCTGCATGGTCATGATATCTATCTCTTGCTCGATTGGATACACAAAGGGGCGCAAGCTGAACCCGTTCTCGTCCCAGAACCTCACCTTTTGAGGAGGCACGTAGAGGAACCCTCGGTGTCGTTCCGTAGGAGCGTAAGGGGCTATGAAAGGCGCAAATATGGCGCATATATACATGAAGATGATGACTACCGCTGACACCATCGCAACCTTGTGCTTGCGGAATTTCCACCACATCAACTGCCACTGGGTGGCGTAGAACACCTTCTCCTCGGTCTTTCCCAGAGCGGTAGAGTCGTCGTCAGCAGACGGCGGCTTCGGCAGCGGCACGTTTTGCGTAGCCTGTTGGCTTGAAAGACCTTGGTCCATCGCTAGACCCCCTTACTCGTAGCGGATCCTCGGGTCCACTATCACCAGAAGGATGTCGGAGATCAGGGTCCCGATCATAGTCAAGCAAGATAATAGCAGCAAGAAGCTCCCGGCCAGGTACATGTCCTGGCTTCTCAACGCTCCTAGAAGCAGAGGTGCTGCAGTCGGAAGGCTGAGCACCGTGGCGGTGACAGCTTCGCCGGAAAGCATTTGAGGCAGCTGCCATCCGACGGTAGAGACGAACGGAATGAGCGCCAGCCTGACCGGGCTGATCCCCTTGGATCGCGCTGCGACCACGTAGGGCTTCTCCAGTTCGTCCAGCAGGTTGTTTCTGAGAACCCTTATCAGTCCTGCAGTTCCCGCCATGCCGATGACGATCATCGGAACCCAGAGGTGCTTGAGCAGGTCAACGAACTTTCCGAAGCTCCATGGAGCCATAACGTAGTCGGGTGAGAACAGCCCGCCTACGCTGAATTTGAAGTACACCGAGGCGATGTACATCAGGATCAGCGCTAGCATGAAGTTCGGCACTGACAGCCCCAGGAAGCCCATGAAGGTGAGTGAATAGTCAGCCACCGAGTGCTTCTTGACCGCACTGTATATTGCGATCGGAAAGGCGATGATCCATGAGAACAGCAGTGAGGAGACACTGACTGTCAAGGACAGGGCAAGCCTCTCCCAGATAAGGGTCTTGACCGGGCGATTCCATTCAAATGAAAACCCGAAGTCGCCCTCAGTGATGATTCCTTTAATCCAGTTCAGGTACCGAATGTGGGCAGGCTTGTCGAGCGAGTACCTAATCCTCAGCGCTTCGACCTGCTCCATGTTGATCTCATCACCCTGTGTGCGCATCTGAGCGATCAGTGTGTTGAGATAGCTTCCGGGTGGAAGCTGGATGATGATGAACGAAACCACGGATATGAGAAACAGCATGGGGATCATCTGAAGCAGCCGCTTTGCGATGTACCTCAGCATTGCTCTTGCCCCCAATCACGAGCACTCATAGTCAGCAGAGAAGCCAACGCGAATGTGGTTGGCTTCTCTGCACATCACACCTCAGCAGGGGGTCATGCCCAACAACTGCTTACTTCGCCCAGAACCACTGGTACGGCCTGTAGATCGCCGGGTTGGCCGGGTGGCTGTGCGCACCGTTCTCCGGGATGTTCTTTATGCCGTTCTTTGCGAAGGCCAGGTTGAACGGCACTCCGCAAGTTCCGATGGTCCAGAAGTTCCTGCCCCAGATCTCAGCGATCTCTCTGATGTAGGCGGCTCTAACGTCGTCGTCACCGGTCGCAGGAGCGAGGGTAAAGTAGATCTCATAGATGCGCTTGGCATCTGCGGACGGCTCTTCGCCCTGGGCTCCGCCGGTCTCGAACCACTGCTCCCACAGCGGGGCAAAGACGTAGGTGACCTGGTGACCGCCCTGGTTCAGCGGAATCAGCGGGTCGGCCAGGTCGGCGAAGGTGGCCATGTGCTCGTTGCCTTCACGCTTGGCTTCCCAGAGACCGCGGTCGATGATGTTGAGGACCGTGCGGACTCCGACAGCCTCCCAGTAGCTCTTGATCAGCTCGCCGCCGTTGGAGTGATGCAGGTGGTGCGTGCTGCCGTCGATGATTATGGTCAGCGGCTGTCCGTCAGGACGCATGCGGAAACCGTCTGAGTCCCTCTTCGTCAGGCCGAGATCGTCGAGGATCTTGTTGGCCAGAGCCGGATCATACTCGATGTGAGCCTGGTCGACCGCCTCGACGTAGCCAGGATGCTCGTAATGGAAGTGCCCGTGGCCGGGTCTTGCCAGTCCGGCAAAGAGTACGTCGTTGATCTCATCGCGGTCGATCGCGTGCGACAAGGCTCTCTTGAACTCGTAGTTGTTGATCAGCTCGGCGAGCACCGGGTCAGCCTTGTAGTTCACATTGAACATTATGTTGAGGGCACCCGGCGTACCACCGTGGGTCCTGATGATCCTGTAGTCTCCTCTTTCCTGGTTGGCGATGTACATCGGCAGATCGCCGTATGTAGTCCACAGGTGTCTGGTGATGTAGTCGATCTCGCCAGCCATCAGCATGAGCTTCATGATCTCGATGTCCTGAACCAGGATCCGATGCAAGAAGTCAACATACGGCAGCTGATTGCCGGCCGTGTCGACCTTGAAGTAGTACGGGTTGCGCTCGGAAACGAGGATCGGATCATCGAAGTCCGTCGTCATGATCCAGGCGTCCATGGTCGGCATGCCGAGAGCGCGCCAGTTCCTGTTAAGCCCCGACTTCTCCTCGAAGAGCTGATTCCAGCTGCTCAGGCCTTCGGCCTTCGCCATCTGGTTCAGCTTCTCTACGTCGACGTAGTTGGCGTGGAACTGACTCAGGTAGTGCTTCGGCAGGAAGCACTCATTTCCAGCAGCCAATGCGTTGACGAAAGCACCGTTGGGCACAGCCCACTTGAAGGTAACCGTCAGCTTGTCGTGCTGGATGAGCTCGGCAGGTACACCGCCGGCCATCCACTGCGAGCCCACGCCGCCCGGGAAGAGCTCACGGGTGTTCATAACCTCCCACCAGAACATGATGTCGTCGGTGGTGAAAGGCTGACCGTCAGACCACTTAAGGCCTTCTCTGAGGTAGAAGGTGATTTCCTTCCCGTCCTCAGATACTACCCAGCGCTCGGCCAGGTTCGGCTGGACTTGGGTCAGCATGGAGTCATAGTTCACGAGAGGCTCTCTGACGACTCTGTAGTACCCGGTAGCGTCGCTCGGACCTCTGTGAGCGCCTCTGATGATGCCGCCGTAGGTGCCGATCTGTTCGTACGGCTCGATGACAAGCGGGTTGACCGGCAGGCGCTCCTCAACTGGAGGAAGCTCGCCCTTCGCCACCAGATTCGCCAGCATTGGCGCCTCTTGATAGGCGGCTGCTAGACCTGACATGGCTACAACCAGCACAAGGGAAATGACAAGACAGGTGATTCTGCGCAACTCCACAACCTCCTTATCGAATGCTAGGATCTGTCCAGGTGGAAAAGCCTTTCCGTTAGGCCTGGCGCTTCACCTCGCTCGAATGAGGTTCTGCAGCTGGTGGTCTCCTGTATTGTGTGTTTGAGACGAGTCGACCTGTAGATGTTAGTCTAGTCGTGACCGGAGCGATGGTTGAATGATGCGCAGCGAAACTCGCATGGCAAATGTTTCGCCTGCAGTATCGAGTATACCACAACACCTGTACTTTCTTCTCTACGGGAATTGCTGTATGTGTCGAGATTATACATTTCTTGCGGTCGCCCTGCAGGGAATCAGTACATACAGAGTGAACTACCTCGGCGTGAACATGCGACGCGCAGGAGGGGGAGACTGTGGAAAGCCTCTTTCGGCTTGATCACAAGAAGCAAGATGAAGTCTTCACCATGCAGCACACGCATTGCCACGATCACTACGAACTGTACTACTTGTTCTCAGGGGAAAGGTACTATCTTCTCGAAGACCGAATCTACCGCATTCTGCAGGGGGACCTGGTGTTCATCCCGCCGAACATGGTTCATCAGACCGCCGAGTCTGTGGGTTACGGCAGCCAGACCCACTTCGGGCGGAGCTTCAAGAAGGTCACAGGGATGACTGCGGTTCAGTACCGCAAGGCTATGGATAGATAGGCGAGTCGGGAGGCGGTCACGGTGAGCGATAAAAGGATCAACTACGATGAGTCCAGGGTGCCGGCCTATACACTGCCGGATCCGCTCGTTATGATTGGCGGAGCGCCGGTTGAGAGTGCTGAGATCTGGCGGGAGTACCGCAGACCTGAGATCCTCAGGTTGTTTGAGGAGTATGTCTACGGCAGGATCCCCGGGAAACTAGATCCTGTCACCTTTGAGGTGACGTCGGTCGACTCAAGTGCCTTGAAGGGCGCTGCCACCCGCAAAGAGGTGTCCGTCTTCTTTGAGCGGGGGAAGGAGTATCCCAGGATCGATCTGCTGGTCTACCTCCCGAATGATCGATCGGGTCCGGTGCCGGTGTTTGAAGGGCTGAACTTCAGGGGGAACATCACGGTCTGCAACGATCCCGGCATCTCGGCAACTGACCAGTGGATGGAATATGCCCGCGAGTCAGGCCACCTCGCAGGGAAGTCTGTTCAGGAGCTGAGGGGTTCTTCCGCCTCGAGATGGTGCGTAGACAAGATCATCAGGCGCGGGTACGCGCTGGCCACAGCATGCTACTGCGACATCGACCCGGACTTCGACGACGGGTTCCAGAATGGCGTGCATCCTCTGTTCTACCGAGAGGGGCAGACGCGGCCGGCGACCGACGAGTGGGGCTCCATTAGCGCATGGGCCCTGGGGCTGAGCAGAATCATGGATTACCTCGAGGCTGATGCGGACATCAACCACCGGAAGGTGACGGTGATGGGTCACTCGCGCCTCGGCAAGACGGCTCTCTGGGCAGCCGCTCTCGACCAGCGGTTCGCAGCGGCAATATCGTCGTGCTCTGGATGTGGAGGGGCGGCCCTGTCCAAGCGCTGGTTTGGCGAGACTGTTGAGGCCATCAATACAAGCTTCCCTCACTGGTTCTGCGACAACTTCAAGCGGTACAACGGCAAGGAGCACCTGCTTCCTGTGGACCAGCACATGCTCATTGCTTTGATTGCGCCGCGTCCAGTGTACATATCCTGCGCGGAGGACGACCTGTGGGCGGACTCCCGTGGTCAATTCCTGGCGGCGCTGGCGGCCAGTCCAGTCTATCGGCTGCTGGGCACGGATGGTCTCGGCGTAGGCGAGATGCCCGGGCTCCATCAGCCCGTGATGAGCACCATCGGGTATCACATCAGGGCTGGCAAGCACGACGTTACGGAGTATGACTGGGAGAGGTTCATCGACTTCGCTGAGTTGAGGGTTTAGGGCGCCAACGGGTTGTATGCGCATGCCCGTCTTGGGCGCGCACACCCTCGCCCTCTCATGCGCGCATACCCCTCTCGAACTACATATGTGATTTTCGTACACGCTCTGGTGAATCCTTACAGTTGCGCGTTGTGTAGCAGGGGAAATTCTATGGGGATTTGTTCCAAGGATGAAGATGTCGGACCCCCAAAACGCTCTTGTACGTACAATGCTGTCATTTACAGCCAGCGCGGCGGGTGACAATGTACGTACAAAAGCGTTACGGGTATCCTAGAGAATCACCCATGGTGGTTTTTGGATCGGGATTATGCCAGCTAAGTTCGGCTGGGGTAATGAGCCAAGTGTTACCTGCGCGTGTGATGTACATATATCCCTGAGAGGGGTAGGTGCACGCGCGCGATATCTTGGGACAGCCTGACCGACCCTGACCATCACGGTCGACCTGACCCTCCTGACCGACCCTGACCATCACGGTCGACCTGACCCTCCTGGCCCACCTTGATCCCCCTGATCAACCCTGACCCTCTGACCCACACCTCGATAGCGATCCTCAGGAGAGCGACACCAAAAACGTCCCCTTGTACCAGCGCGTTTGGCATACGATAGTGTACGACCTCATATATTGGTCTTGTAACACCGATCTAACCGGTTTCTAGCAGTATAGAAACGGACTCGGCAGAGCTCTGCAGTACAGGCCAGATCAAGCTAGTACAGGCGCGACATCTTTGCTTCGGCCCCGGCTGCTCGGTCTCGGTGGCTTCGGCCCCGGCGACTTCGGCCTCGGTGGCTTCGGCCCGGCGACTCCGGTCTCGGCTGCTCGGCCCCGGCGACCTCGGTCTCACGGGGTTCGGTCCGGCGACTCTGGCCTCGGCGGCTTCGGCCTCACGGGCTTCGGTCCGGCGGCTTTGGCCTGGGCTGCTGGGCTTCGGCGGTCCGACGTCGGCTTCTCGGCTTCGGCGGCTTCGACCTGGATTTCGGAAGGTGGACGAAGGCTGAGTAAATGTCGCGGTTCCGGCGAGCTCTATGAAGCCGCAGTCATAGACGGCTGTTCTCACTTCAGGTACTTCCTCAGAGTGGTGCTGCCCCTGGCCAAGCCGGTCATCGCGGTAATCGGGCTCTATTACTTCGTCGGGCACTGGAATGACTTCTTCACGGGGCTTGTCTACATACGAGACAAGAACCTGGTCCCGCTTCAGCTCGTTCTGAGAGACATACTCATAGCCAACCAGGTGTTCAAAGAAGGAGCCGGGCTCGGCGGGGAGGCAGGAGGCTACGCTCAGAGATATGCAGACGCCATAAAGTACGCACTCATCATCGTCTCATCCGTTCCTGTACTGGTTCTATACCCGTTCTTGCAGAGGTACTTCGAGAAAGGCGTGATGATCGGGGCGATCAAGGGGTAAACGAGAGAGACTTGGCGCCTGGACTGGCTGCCCATAGTGACTTTGGGCGGACCGTAGAGGCCCGACTTCTAGACATTGCTTGGTGTGAGACTACACGACAGAGGAGGTGGTGAGCCTATAACATCGCCCTATTTTGCGCACACTAACGTAATAATGGGTGAGCTCCCGTAGAGCGCTTGCCAATCATGAATAAAGGAGTGACAGGTCGATGAAGAGGATGGTCGTAGCGTTGGTCGTGGTGCTTCTGTTCAGTTCCAGTGCTTTGGCCGCAGACTACTACCCGCCGTACACAGGGGAACCCGTGACACTGACGATGTGGGCCTGGACCAGCAATGAGAACTACTCGATCGAGGAGTTCCAAAAGGCCTACCCAAACATCACAGTGGTGTGGGAAGACTTCGCAGTTCACTACAACAAGGCACAGACCGCTTTGGCAGCAGGCTCCGGGCTTCCAGACGTTCTGATGGTCGAGTACTCCTTTGCACCTCAGTTCATGGATCTGGGAGCGTTCCAGCCGATCAACAAGTGGCTCGACGTGGAGACTTTCGTCGAGCTCTATGGCGAGATTGCTCTTGGCTGGTGCTCCATGGACGGTCAGATCTACGGCACTCCGCAGGACAGCGGTGCCAATGGCTTCTTCTACAGAAAGGACATCTTCGACAAGTACGGACTCACCGTTCCGACTACGTGGGAGGAATACGCAGAGCAGGCCCGCAAGCTGAAGGCGGCTGCTCCGGACCTGGAGTTCGCCGCTCCGCCTCTCGGGTACGCGCTGGTGTGGGTCGGCATGATATGGGGAGCAGGCGGCAAGATGTTCGACTACCACGACGGGAACTGGTATATCGACTTCACCAATCCGATTGCCGAGGAGTTCTTTGAGTTCTGGGGCGAGCTGTTTGACGAAGGCGTCCTCGACATCCAGATGTGGTGGAACGCTGACTGGTATAGCTCGCTCAACCTCGGGAAGACCGCGTCGGTCATCGTAGGATGCTGGTTCGCCGAATGGCTCCGCTACAACGCCCTTGACTCCGAAGGCCAGTGGAGAGTCGCGGTGCCGCCGTTCATCAGCGCTGATCAGCCGCACAACGGCATGATCGGAGGCTCCGGCTTCTATGTGACGACTCACTGCAAGAACCCAGAGGCCGCGGCGATATTCGTCAACTGGCTGAACTCGCATCCCGATTCGCTCAGGTGCCTGCACAAGTACAGCAATCTCCCGATCATGGTCTCTACGAGGTATGCAGAGATCCTGGAGGAGATCGCGGGGCCGGACGAGTTCTTCGGCGGACAGAACATTGTCGAAGAGCTGTGGAAGGCCCACCAGTTGGTTGACACGACGTTTGTCGGGCTTCCGATCTGGTCGAACATGGACACCGCCTTGAGCCTTCTCATACAGGACTATGTCGACGGCAAGATCGAGCGGTTCGCAGACATCCTTCCGCTGTGGGAGCAGCAGGTCATCAATACGATGAAGGAGTTCGGCTACGACAACGTGATAGTCGGACGACTCCCGTAATGCAGGTAAGCGGGGAGGGGAGGAGCGCCCCTCCCCGACTTCAGATTCAGAGGTGCTGCGACGATGGCCAGGATCAATACGAAGGTGCCTTGGTTTAGGAAAATGGCCTGGTTTGGCAAGAAGACGACCTGGATGAACAAGAAAAAACTGATCTCTACGCTGAAGGCGTACGCATTTCTCGCGCCCTTCCTGGTCCTCTTTGTCGGAATGGTCATATATCCGATCAGCCTCGGGGTGAGGCTGTCGCTGTACGGACAGAGAGGGGCGAGGATGTGGTACATAGGTGTTGAGAATTACCAGCGGATCTTCTCTGACACGAGGTTCTGGGAGTCGTTCAAGACCCCGCTGTTCCTGCTGGGAGTTCAGGTGCCTCTGATGCTGTTCTTGGCCACGCTGATCTCGCTGGCATATGAGACGCGCAAGAACAGCGGCGTGGTTTACCGCTTCATCTACTACCTGCCGTACACGATCCCCGGGATCGTTGCGGGCATTGTCTGGTCTTACATCTTCTCGGACTCGATGTCTCCGCTCAGGCCGCTCCTGGATTTGCTCGGGTATTCCGGCACGAAGATTCTCACGAGGCCGAACGTTCCGCCGATTCTGCTGGTGATAATCCTGTGGGAATTCACGGGCTATACCGCGTTCATCGTATATTCATCTTTGATATCAATACCTAAGGAATTCTCAGAAGCGGCCCAGCTCGACGGGGCGGGTTTTTGGCAGATCGCGTTCAAGATCAAGATCCCGCTGCTGCGAGACGTCCTCATCACGCTGTTCATCTTCAACGCAATAGGGGCGATGCAGGTCTTCAATGAGCCGTATATGCTGGGAGGCCTCGTAGTCTTGCCGAACAACTACACGCCGGCGATGTACATCTACTCCTCAGCGTTCTCGCAGGGGAGGTTTACCTACGCTGCCGCAATGGGTATGATCCTGGCGTGCATCACCTTTGTCATATCGCTGTACGTCTTGAGGACGGCAGCGAGGAATGTTCTGAGGTCTAGGAGTTGACAGGGCCAGGGCTGTGACGTGGCTCAGGGCCTGAAATGGTCTGGGGCCGAGAAAGGCTGGACTCTGCGGCGGTTCGGCTACTGGGGCTGGCCAGGATTGACTCGAGGCCCGCAGGGTCCGGTTGGCCAAGGGCGGACGCCCAACCGATTGGGAGGAATAGAAGTGAGCCGACGAACCTTTTGGAGCATAGTGGTAACTGTCGTGCTGATGGGCCTGTGCGTATACTTCATTTTCCCCTTTTACTGGCTGACAATGGGAATCACGAAGAACGTGAGCCAGCTGTACCAGAAATCACTCCTCCCGGGAGTGCCGAGCCATCTTGCTGAAAATGTGCAGAGAGTCTTCTCGTACGAGAACCGCACTTTCTTCAGGTGGCTGGGCAATTCGTTCTTGTATGCGACTGTAGGCGCGTTCACAGGAGTGACCATAGCCTCCTTGGCGGGGTTCGCCTTCAGGAGGTACGACTTCATAGGCAAGAAAGCGCTGTTCATAGTGATCCTGGGGTGCGCGATGGTCCCGGGTTACGCGACCACACTGCCCATTTTCATCATGTTCAGGAACCTGGGCCTTATCGACACGCGCCTCGCAGTGCTGCTGCCCTCGTTCGTAAACGTCTTCGGGGTGTACTTGATGGTGGCTTACTGGAACCAGGTGCCTGACGAGATGTTCGACGCGGCGGAGATCGACGGGGCCAATGACCTTCTGATCTACTTGAGGATAGGACTCCCGAACGTTCTTCCGGGGCTTGTCACACTGTTCCTGCTCGCCTTTGTCGGCATCTGGAACAACTTCTTCCTTCCGCTAGTCGTGCTGAACAGCCGATCGAGAATGCCGCTGATCCTAGGGATAACTACCATCACCGATCCTCAAGGGTTTCCCGTATACAACTTGACTCTGACTGCGAGTTTCTTCACGATTTTGCCCCTTCTGGTCCTGTTTGCGACCCTGCAGAGATACTTCAAGCCGCAGCTGTACGTCGGCTAACAGAGGGAAGCCGGTTGCGGGAATGACCATGTTGCAGTGGTCGCGGGGTGTGGGGTAAAATGTATGTAACGGTGCGCGGCGGGCTGGACTGGCTTCGGGTGGCAAGCGCCCTGCCGTCGCGTCGGTTCCGACCGGTCCTGGACGAGATGTGGGAGGATGAGAATGCCAACCATAAAGGATGTAGCAAGAAGAGCCGGAGTATCTGTGGCAACAGTCTCAGCAGTTATCAATGCCGATTCAGGAGTCAATGTGAGCAAGGAGAGGAAGAGAAGCGTAGAGCAGGCCATAGCGGAGCTGAACTACCGGCCAAACCGCATAGCTCAAGCGCTTTCGAAGAGACAGACCAAGACGATCGCGTATGTCGTGCCTACGATCCGCAACGAGTTTTTCTCTCAGATGGCTCACTTTATCGAAGACAAGGCATTCGAGAGAGAGTACGGTGTCTATCTGTGCAATACGCACAGCAATCTCGACAGAATCGATCTGTACATGGACATCCTGATAGAGAACAGGGTAGCTGGGATAGTTGCGACTCTCACTTGGGATATCATTGAGCGAGGGTTCATCGAAGCTATCACCTTGGAGAACATCCCGATAGTCGGCCTCGCCGGTGCCAGAGTCGTCGAGGGAATCGACACGGTTACCATAGACGACGTTATGGTAGGGCGTATCGCTGTCAGTCACCTGATTGAGAAAGGTCACAGGAAGATCGGCTTCATCGGAATAAGGGATAGCAAGACGACAGAAGAGAGGCTCAGAGGGTATCTCGATGCGCTGCGGGAGGCAGGGATCGAGGTGCTTGATGACTATGTTCAGCTTGGTGTGAGCTTCTCTCGCCAAGACGGTTACGAGCTGGCTGGCGAACTCGTCCGCAGATGTCCAGAGGTAACAGCAGTATTCGTGTACAACGACGTCATGGCTGCAGGAGCGATAGACAGGTTCAACGACCTGGGCATTAGTGTTCCCGGACAGATGGCAATCGTCGGTTGCGACAACAGCATCGCACAGTACACCAGGCCAAAGCTTACTACTCTTGATCTTGCCAAGGAGAAGATGGTGGAGGACGCGATGGACATGTTGTTCAGGCGCATCGGAAAAGAGAAGTTCGCCCCTGAGCACATAAGGGCTGTCCCGCAGCTTATCGTCAACGAGTCGTCTTGATTTCGTCATCGTACTCACCTAAACGGTTAGAAGTTTCGGAAAACGACCTAGTGGAGGATTGTTCAGGATGAGCATGAAGGCGCAGCTATACCTCGACACTAGCTACCGATTAGCCAAAGTTGATAAGCGGATGTTCGGTGCCTTCATAGAACACCTTGGGCGCGGGATTTATACCGGCATATACGAGCCGGATCATCCTCTCGCCGATCAACACGGCTTTCGAAGGGACGTCGCTGAGCTGGTCAGAGAACTCGATGTTCCCGTGATCAGGTATCCAGGGGGCAACTTCGTGTCTGCGTATAACTGGGAGGACGGGGTAGGGCCTGTCGAAAAGAGACCGACTAAGTTAGACCTGGCGTGGCGGGTCATTGAGACCAATCAGGTGGGAACAAACGAATTCGCGAGTTGGGCACGAAGAGTCGGATCTGAGGTTATGATGGCAGTGAACCTGGGGACTCGCGGAATAGATGCTGCGATGAACTTGGTCGAATACGCCAATCACAGAGGAGGCAGCTACTGGAGTGACCTGCGGCGAGAACACGGCTACGCCGAGCCTCATGGCATCAAGATGTGGTGCTTAGGCAATGAGATGGATGGGCCGTGGCAGATCGGCCACAAGACGGCCGAGGAGTACGGCAGGCTCGCGGCCGAGGCGGCGAGGGCGATGAGGAAGGTCGACCCGGCTATCGAGCTAGTCGTGTGTGGAAGCTCGCACAGAGACATGCCCACCTTTCCTGAGTGGGAAGTAACTGTGCTTGACCACACCTATGACTTGGTCGATTACATATCCATGCACCAGTACGTCGGGAACAGGGAAAACGATCTCGGGTACTTCTTGGCCCAAACCGAAGGCGTAGACCAGTACATAAGGTCGGTAAAAGCCACCTGCGACTACATCAAGGCCAAGAAGAGAACTGCCAAGGTCATGAACATATCGTTCGACGAGTGGAGTGTCTGGTATCACTCGAATGAGACGGATAGGTATGTTGAACCGTGGAGCTTCGCACCTCCTCTGCTCGAGGATGTATACAACCTCGCAGATGCACTGGTCGTGGGCCTGTACTTGATCACGCTCCTGAAGCACGCAGACAGAGTTAAGATCGCGTGCATGGCTCAGCTGGTCAACGTGATCGCCCCGATTATGACCCGTAAGGGCGGAGGTGTCTGGCGGCAGACCACTTTCTATCCGTTCCATCACGTTTCCCGGTATGGCAGGGGTACGGTCCTTCAAACCATCCTCGATTCTCCTACTTACGACAGTCGGGAGTACACAGACGTCAAGCTGGTCAATGCGGCGGTCGTTCTCTCGGAAGATGAGACCGAATTGACTGTATTTGCAGTCAACAGGGATCAGGAGTCGGATATCACTCTCGAGTGCTGCTTCAGCAGTGCAGGCGGAATGGAGGTCATAGAGCACATAGTCCTCGAAAATGGGGACGTGATGGCCACGAACACCGAGGAACACCCGGACAAGGTGGTACCACACAGCCAAGGGAGGTCGGTGATGAAGAGCGACAGACTTGTCGCTGAGATGCCCGCACTGTCATGGCACGTGATCAGGATGAAGCGGCGGTAGCCTTGAAGTAGAGCAGGAGGAAAACCCTCCTGCTCTAGTCTTCTCGGGTGAACGGCAAAGGTTGTGCTTGCCAACACAGGAGAGTCGTTAGCCTGGACACGAGAGGGTTGTGCAGCGGACTTGAGGAGGTTGCGCAGATGGAGAGGGTTCTTTTCACGCACCATCAGGAGACCATAGACAGAGCATCGGAGGCTTTCAAGCGGGAGGACAATGTACTCGCTTTCGTAGTCGGCGGGTCTGTAGCACACGGCTTCGCGACTGAGACGTCTGACGTAGACGTCTTCTTGCTCATCAGTGGTGAGGAGTACAGAGAGCGGCTGAACAAGAGGCAGCTCACCTTCTCAAACCGCGAACTGTCGACGTACGAAGGAGGGTACATCGATGCCAAGTACATAACCGTGGATTTCCTGAAGACGGTGGCTGAAAAGGGCAGCGAGCCTGCACGGTTCGCCTTCAAGGACGCGTTTGTGGTCTTCAGCCGCATCGGGGGGCTGGATGAGCTGCTTTCGGAGGCAAGCAGGTATCCTGTTGAGCAGAAGCGCGAGAAGATCGAGAAGTTCTGCGCCCAGTTCGAGGCATGGAAGTGGTTCATAGGTGAAGCGAAAAAGATCCGTGACGCCTACCTACTCAGCCAGGCCGTCTCGAACTACGTGCTGTTTGCCGGGAGGCTGATCCTCGCGCACAACGAGGAGCTGTACCCGTTCCACAAGTGGTTTCTCAGAGTGCTGAGAGGAGTCGCGAACAAGCCTGCAGGCCTGATAGAGCAGATCGACCTCGTCTTGACTCGCAGAGAGAATGACGATGTCGAGCGGCTGTATGAGATGATCACCGAGTTCACGGATTGGGGCTTCGACAAGCGAGACTGGCCCAACAGATTCCTCGTCGATTGCGAGCTTGCCTGGATGAACGAGCGTGCGGCCTTAGCTGATCTATAACGACTGCGCGACAGTGACCGACATTTGAGGCTAAGAGTGCGCAGTCAACCTGAGCGGAAAAGCGGGAGGCGAGAGTCATGTCTGATCTCTCTGATCTCAGGGGGATTTCGATCGCTGTGGTTCTCCTTAGTCTGCTTGTGCATATCTTGCTGGTCGGGCATCAGACAGCCGCAGCCCAGACCTCAATTTCCAGGAAAGAGGATTGGTACCCCGTATGGGACATGACGGGAGACCTCACAGCCCACGATCCCTCGATAGCTCAAGAAGATGGGGTATGGTGGGTCTTCCACACGGGCGAGGGACTTCAGGTCAAGAGTTCTCCCGATGGCCGTACATGGACTCAGCGAGAGACCGTGTTCAAGGTACCTCTGACGTGGTGGAAGCAGTACGCCCCGAACATGAGGTACAACGACGTCTGGGCGCCTGACATCGAGTGGTACAACGGCAGGTGGTGGCTGTATTACTCCGTATCGGAGTTCGGCAAGAACACCTCCGCCATAGGACTTGCCTCTGCTCCTAGCATAGCCGGTGGCGAGTGGGTGGACCACGGCGTGGTAATCCACTCAAGCCTGTTGTCAGCGTACAACGCCATCGATCCGAATCTTTTCTTGGATCGCAACGGCGACCCGTGGCTGGTGTTCGGCTCATGGTTCAGCGGAATCCAGGTCGTTCGTCTCGACAAAGAAACGATGAAGCCTGTTGACCTGGGTTCTGTGAAGACTATCGCAAGGAGAAGAGTCGGAGGGCAGGCCAGAGGAATAGAGGGTCCGATCATCACCTACAGGGACGGCTACTACTACCTGTTTGCGTCGACGGATCACTGCTGTCAGAACATAAGGAGCGACTACAAGATCGTCGTCGGCCGCTCGAACAATGTCGAAGGCCCCTATGTCGACAAGAACGGGATAGACCTGCTGAACGGCGGAGGAACGGTCATCGACGCCGGCAACGCGAGGTACAATGGCGTGGGCGGACAGGACGTGTGGGAGAACAGGCTTCTGATTCGTCACGGCTACGATCAAACCGTGCGAGGACTGCACGTGCTCCTCATCAGCGATTTGGACTGGGATGAGGAAGGATGGCCCGTGGTCTGCGAAAACGAGATGAACGGGTTCTACATGATTCAGAACAAGGCAACAGGGAAATATCTGACCATAGATTTCAACAGCACTTCGGTCGGGGCCAGAGCAACTCTGGGTGAAGACTCAGGGCATGCCTCCTTCGACTGGCAGATCTACAGGAAGGAAGAGGGATTCTACAGGATACAGAGCAGGCACAGTCTCAACTACCTGGAGGTTGTCGGCGCAAGCACTGATGCGGGGGCAGCTATCCGGCTAGGCAGCTATGAGAACCAAGCTCAAAGGCTGTGGCAGCTCTCCTCAGACGACGGCGAGTACTACCGGATCACAAACAAGAACAGCGGTATGTCACTGGAGGCGTTGGAGGATCCGGTGAGCGGGAGGCCGCTCGTGGCCCAGGCGGTTGACAGCGGGACGGACAGCCAGCTCTGGAGACTGATCTGGGTCGGCGAGTAGTTGCCGAGTCTGCAGGCACTGATCGGGGCGACCGAATGATCAGGAAGTTTTCAGGTTCCAATGCCGGGGCAACAAGTGTCGAGGCCTGAAGGCGCCCTCTCTGACACGCAGCTTCAGGCGGTCAATCGGCCTGATGCTTTCGTTGCAGCAGTCAGTTGCTTGGGCCCGGCAGCCTCCTACCCCTTGAGACCTGTTGTCGCGATTCCCTGAATGAAGTACCTCTGGAAGGCGACATACATCACAATCACCGGGAGCAGGGCGCACACCGATGCCGCCATGATCAGCCCGTATTCGACGCCGTACTGCGTGTAGAACTTGCGAATCCCGAGCTGGATGGTCTTGTTTCTGTCGGACGTCAGGTAGATGAGCGGGCCGAGGAAGTCGTTCCAGACGAACTTGAACTGGAAAATGCCCAGGGTAGACAGCGCAGGTTTCGAGAGCGGGATTATGATTCGGGTAAAGATCCCGAGCTCGCTTAAACCGTCTATTCGAGCGCACTCCGAGAGTTCATCAGGAATACTCAGGAAGAACTGACGCAGCAGGAACACGCCGAATGGAGAGAAGGACTGCAGGAGAACGAGCGCCCACAGCGAGTCGCTCAGACCGAGGTTCTTCATGATGATGAACTGAGGGATCATGATTACCTGAAACGGCACGGCCATTGTCATGACATACACCAGGAACAAGGTTTTCCGCTCTGGGAAGTTGATCTTGGCAAACGCGTACGCTGCCAGGCTGCTGGTCAGAAGCGAGTTGAAGGTGACCACCAGAGTCAGCCACAGGGTGTTCTTGTAGTAGGTCACGAAGTCTATCTTCTGCCAGATGTCCACATAGTTTTGCCAGCGAATTCTCTCGGGGATCCACTGAATCGGGAAAGAGAACACCTCGATGCCCGGCTTGAGCGATGCGGACAGCATCCAAATGAACGGCAGCAGCATAACGGCAGCTCCGAGCAGGAGCAGTGCATACACGAATATTCCCCGGATCGCGTTCATACCTCGGTTTGGTGCGATTGGCCTGTCTGGCACAGCTTTGTCAACGGTTGTATATTGAACGCTCACCGCAACCACTCCTCAATTCGGCGACTCACACTAGTCGCACCGACTCGTTGCGCCGGCCCGTCACCTCGGACGGTCACATCGAATGGTAGTTCACCCACTTGCCCTCAAGTTTGAACTGGACGATCGTGACGATCAGGACCACAGCAAACAGGACCGTAGCTATAGCTGAGGCATACCCAAATCTGAACAGCTGAAATGCCTGGTAGTAGATGTAGTAAACCAAGACGTAAGTGGCTCTGCCCGGGCCGCCGTCAGTCATGATGACGATCTGGTCGAACACCTTAAAGGAGTTGATGACCAGGAGTATGCTTATCAGAAAGGTCGACGGACTCAGCATCGGAATTGTGATGTACCGGAACCTCTGCCACGGGCCTGCACCGTCGATCGTGGCAGCTTCGTAGATCTGCTCGGGTATGCCCTGGAGTCCTGCAAGATAGATCACGGTGTAGTAACCGACCTGCTTCCAGACGCTCATCAAGATGACCGCAGGCAGTGCCCACTTGACTGATGCAGTCCATCCCGGAGGGTTGGCAATCCCTATTGATCTCAGTATGCTGTTGATCGGACCCATGGTGGGATGGTAGAGCATGTTCCAGACCACTGCTACTGCGATGATGGACGAGATCTCGGGAAAGAAGTAGATCGTCCTGAACCACTTGACTCCCCTGACCTTTTGGTGCAGCAACACCGCGAGCAGTAGTGCGATGACGATCGTGGCCGGCACTGAAACCGCAGTGTAGTACACGGTGTTCTTGAACGCGATCTTGAACCCGCTGTCCCTCAACAGCCGCGCGAAGTTCTTGACCCCAATGAACTCCGCAGGGTTGGCGAAGTCCCAGTTGAGAAACGAGAGGCCGAAGGCTACGAGAATAGGAATCAGTGTAAGGGCAAGGAACCCGAGCGCGTTCGGCAGGAGGAAGGCGTAAGCTGTCAGCCGCCTGGACTGCCTCAGGGTTCGACGTTTCTTGGTGGCAATGACGCCAGTGCTCATCGCTATTCCACCTTCGGCCATGTGCCCTATACACTTCGGTGTATAGGGCACATGGTCTGTCGGTTTGCTGGCCGTCCGGCGACCGTCAATAGATCGCAGGGGGTAAGCCTTCAACGATCACGGCCGGCCGAGAGTGGATGCAGTTTACCAGTCTTCCTTGATCTCCTTGGCTCTCTCAGCCATGTTCTTGAGTCCTTGCTCGAGAGATACCTGACCGGTCATGATCATGCTGTGCTCCTCACTCAGCATCTTGTCGAGTGCGTTTGCGTATACGCTCGGCGGCAGCTCGACGGTCGTCCTGCCTGTGACCAGGGCCTCTTTGCCGCCCTCAGGGAATCCTTCAGCTGACGTGTAAATCTCGAGCACTTCTGGGGTTCTCAGCCCAGGAAGGACGCCTCTGGACGCAAACACCCTCGCGCCCTTGATTCCGCCGAAGTGGCTGACCAGCTTCCACGCGGCATCCTTCTTCGTGGACTTGGAGTTGATCGCCAGAGTAGTCAGTCCTGAGACTGTATCTCCCGGGTTGCTTCCCGGCCAGTACGGCGAGGCTGCGATTCCCCAGTTCACGTCGTGCTCATCGACCAGGAGGGATCCGATGAACCAAGTGCCCATCCACAGCATGCCGACTCTTCCCGTCTCGAACAGCCCCCTGTAGTGGGTGTTGGACGTACGGATTTCGGCGAAGCTCATGATGGACTTGTCTTCATTCTGCATTCCGAGGATCAGTTCGTAGGCTGGCTTTAGGAATGAGTAGTCGCCGTCGATCAGGGTCAGGTCGGTGGTGAGCAGTATCGGGCACTGCACCTGGCTTCTCCAGGAGTGGATGTACGCGCCCCAGATCTTGTTCGCGCCTTCACCGCTCGTCAGCTTCTTTGCGGTCTCACGGAACTCTTGCCACGTCATCTCGTTTGACGGATACGGGACTCCTGCTGCGTCGAAGATGTCCTTGTTGTAGTACAGGATGTAGATGTCGCTTCTATACGGAAGCCCCATAAGCTGGCCGTTGTGCTTGACATAGTCCAGAGCTGCCCCATAGGGTGCGAGATCGATGCCGTCTCTCTCGACGAACTCGTTGAGAGGCGTGAGGTAGTTGCGGTTGAGGTAGTTCGAGTAGCTGGCGAAGTCCTTGACCGCAAACACGTCGACCTCTTCGCCGGCTGCCAGCATCACCGTCATTTTGTCGGGATACTCAGCGGCGGCGATGTCGATGACCTCTACCTTGATGTCTGGATTCTCCTTTTGGAACTCATCGATGATGATTGCGTACTCCGGAGACATGCTGAAGTCCCATACAGCGAACTTGATGGTTGTCTGCTGCGCACTAGCGACAGCTCCCGACATGGCGACAGCAACCACGAGAAGCAAAGGTAAGGCGAGGCTAAACCGCGTTTTCACTTGTCGATTCCCCCTTCTACGCGTCTTGTTCAGCTTCATTGTAGGCAAGGGTTTGACAGGGCGAAATGCCCTCTCATCGAAAAATCTGCCATATCATCAGACGTACCCGCCTTCCGATCGCGGGGCAGTAATATCTTCAGGTTTCCATTACTTATGCGATAAAGAGGAGTGTCAAAAGACCTTCCCGGAGTACTCGCTTGGTGTCATGCCGACGATCTTCTTGAACACCTTGCTGAAGTAGTAGGCGTTTTGATACCCGAGCATCTCTGAGACCTCATAGACTTTGTAGTCGGTCTCTCTGAGAAGTCGTTTGGCCTGATCGATTTTGACGCCCGTGACGTAGTCAGTGAAGCAGGTTCCGGTGCTCTGTCTGAAGATAGTGCTGAGATAGCCCGGGCTGATGTTGATGGCGGACGCGACCTGTTCGAGAGAAACGCGTTCCATGTAGTGGTCGAGAATGTACTTTTTGGCCTTGGCAATGAGGCGGCGGTTCCCTTGTTCGTCTTCTCTCGCCACCAGTCTGCAGAGCCTTTGCTCGAGGCCGATCAGCCAGTTGACGATCTGCGCGAGGGTGCCCAGCCCCAGTATCGTCTCATGCAGACTTCGACCTCCTAGGATCTCTTGGAACTGGGCATCTGCCAGTCCGGGCGAGCCACTGATCGAGTACGCGATCTGGAAACAGACATCGTATGCCTGCTTCCTCGAGAAGTTGGGTTCGTTCACGAGATTGATGAGAGCTTCGAAGACCTTGCCTATCATCTGCACGTCGTGCAACTCGATTGCTTCAGCAAGAGCGTCGCTCAGGCACGACACGTCTACCGGGTCCGGATGCCCACAGCTGCCTGGCACGTCCGAGAAGAAGAGGACGGACTGGTCCCCGGTGTAGTAGCATTGCTGGGCTGCCCTGCATGCTTCGAAGTAGGCCGGTGCGATCTGGGAGTACCGCTCGAATGGGTCGCTGATGCCTACGGACACTGACACGTTGAAGTACTGGTTCAGAACCTGAACGATTCGGTCGCCTGTGTGGCCGGCCTTCTGCATCTGAGCGGTCGCGTTTTCCGCACTGGGGGCGCAGAAGATCGCAACGAACTCGCCGCGACTCCACGCAAAGGTGTAGCCCTCGAATGAGTCGTTCACTATCTCATTGACCGTGCTGCGAATGGACGCCTCAAACGAGTGAACCTCTTCGTCATCGTATTTGTCCAGCACCGACATGTTGTTGATGCGGATGACTGCGCAGACGATCATCCCTCTCAACTTCATCCCGAGGTATTCGGCCTGTCCTTTCAGCTCGGCCTCGCCCCGGTCCGGTCTTGAGATGATCTGCCTGAAAAAGCTCTCGCGGAGGAGATGCATATTGCCGCCGACTGCATTTGTGAGCTGTTTTTCGTCAGTGACCCGGTCGCGCTGTGCCAGAGCCTTGACTCGCGCTGCAGCAAGGGCTTCCGCAAGAGTATTAGGCTCGAGATCCAGCTTGATCAGGTACTCCTCGGCTCCCAGCTTCATCGCACGTTTTACGAGTTGAAACTCGTCATAGCCGCTGAGGACTATGAATCTGGGATTTCGGCCCGCCTCTGCTGCCAGGCGCATCATCTCAAGGCCATCCATAACGGGCATCTTGATGTCGGTAATGACTATATCGGGGTCGCTCTGCATGATCAGGTCGAGACCCTGTTGTCCGTTAGTGGCCTCGCCGACGATCTCGTAGCCGAGCTCCTCCCAGCGCAACATCGACTGGAGCCCGAGCCTCACCAAGGCTTCGTCGTCGACTATGACTACCTTGAGCATAGACACCACCCTAATCTGTCAGTGCGTCATCGCCCCGATCCAGTGCCGCAGCGATGAATCCTGACGGAGAACCGGACTCAACAAGACTGGCCTCAAGAGGAATCTCCAGGTACACCTCGGTGTACTCACCCACGACGCTCTTTATGGTCAAACCGTATTCCTGACCATAGGTGAGCTTGATCCGTTCATTTACGTTCCTGATACCGATTCCGGACAGTCCGCGAGTCTTGGCCGATTGCGAGGGTGCCAGCGCAGACTCGATTTCCTCTGGCGTCATTCCGACCCCGTCATCCCTGACACAAATGGCCAGTCGGCCGTCCCGCTCGGACACACTGATGTCTATTCTGCCGGCATCCCGCTTGGGCTCGATCCCGTGGAAGATGGCGTTTTCAACGATCGGCTGCAGAGTAAACTTGATGATCTTGCAGTTGAGGTGCTTCTCATCGTCAAGCTTGTAGTTGAGCTGTATCCTTCCTTGATAGCGCATGTTCTGGATGTAGATATAGTCATTCAGCAGGGAGATCTCTTCTTCGAGGGTGATGGTCTCAGCGGTGTTCTTGGAGATATACATGAGCAAACGGCCGAGGGCGGTAACCATCTGTTTGATGCCTTCCGCCTTCTGGAGGGAGGCCATCACCTTCAGTGAGTTTAGTGTGTTGTGGAGGAAGTGGGGGTTCACCTGGTTCTGAAGTACCTCGAGCTCAAGCCTGCGCTTCTCCTGCTCGTTTGCAATGATTGTGTTCAGGAGATCACGGATGTTATCGGCCATCAGGTTGACTGCGCGGCCGAGCGTGCCCAATTCGTCCTCTCCCTCGATAGACGGGTCGCGCTCGAAGTTCCCCGAGGCTATCTCCCTGGTCCGCCTTAGAATCCTGGTCAACGGGCGGGTGAGGTTGGTCGACAGATACACGGTCAGGAACGATACAAAGACGAAGCTCGCGAAGGAGATCGCGAGAGTGATCTTGATGAGCATCCGCCTCTGAGTATTGAGCTCGGCCGACGAAAGCACTTTGATGATGCTCCAGCCTGTGGTGTCGGACCTCGCAAACGTAATGTGCCGCTGTTCCTGATCGATCCTCGCCCGCAAATCGCCCTGCAGCGCTCCCTGGTCCATGACTTCACGGACGTAGTCGAGCTCGCCGAGATATTGTCCGACGAGCGCGGGGTCGCTGTGGTAGACAGCGTAACGGCGAGGGTCTATCACCATCAGCGTCTCGTCCGCACGAGCCTCCAAACCTTTGAACAGGTCTGCGATCAGGCTGACCTTGAGTCCGATCATGTGCCAGCCTATCTCCTGGTTGGTCGTTGAGTGGAACACAGGTCTGACGAGAGGGAGGATGTATTTCTCGTACTTGACTGCGGCCGGGTTTGGAACAATGCCGTACCAGGATTTCTTCCCCTGAAGGCTCATGCCGTACTGAAACCACTCTGTCTGCTTGAGCGCGTCGATGTCGATCTGAGTGCCCTCAGGATGCCCCGCTCTCAGGTCCATTCCGTTCTTGCCGTTTATCACCACTGAGTAGACATACGTGCCGACTGCAACGTTGTACCTCAACTGGTAGTCCTTCAGCTCGAGAAAGGTCTCGATGTCCTTGTCATATCCCAGCTCAGGACCTGGATACTCCTTCGTGAGGACGACATCCAGGTTCTTGTTCATGAAGAGCCAATCCGACAGGTGCGCGGCGTTGTTGAGCTGTTTATCCATGAGCGTAACTGTGTACGCGAGGTTGCTCACTGACGTATCAACCATGTTCTTCTCAAGGGTCTGCTGAGAGGTCCTGAAGAAGAAGTAGCTGATCGCCACCGATGGGATGATCGTGATCGCGAGGAAGTAGAGGATGAGCTTGCTCTTGAGAGTCCTGGTAAAGCCTATCCCGAGCATAGGGGCCGCCTCCACAGTCGTCCCTCTGACTGCTCTTGATTTGGACTGCTCCTGATCCAGTTTGGCTGCCTCAGACCAAGTACGGCTACTCCTGATCCAGTATGGTGCCTTTCCCCTTGCCTGGGGATGAGCGCTCATAGACGTTGGGCAGACGGCGCTCAAGCGCTGCGAGAGAGTACTCTATCACTTCCTCCGCCTCTCTCGGGCTCATGGTTCCGACAGTGACCATGTCGCAGTCTCGGATGGTGTTCCATACGAAGTTCAGGCCGACCAGGGGTGTCAGTCTGCCCGCAGCCATCGGTTTGATTGTCATAACGGGCTTCTTTGCCGTGTGGATCAACCTCTGTATGAACTCGACCTCCAGCTGCATCAGGAACCCTGCGGCGTTGTATATTTGGATGTATGCCTCCACATCCTCGTTGTTTCCATCGCAGTACATGACCACCTCGGGCATGTGGGCGGAGAGGCCGGGTATCATGCCGCGGTCGCGGATCATCTTCGTGTAAATCCCGAGACGGTGTATCTTCTTTGCCCTCTTGTCGACGAACTGCTCAACCATCTGGTGGTGCGGCATGCAGATGTCTACGTCGTTTGCCTTGACTTGATCGAGAAGCCTTTCGGCGGCTGCTAGATCCTCAGGGGAGTCGCCCATGTTGAGGAACGGGGTGTCGACCTTTATGAGTCGCTTGCCGGTGAGCTGCTCTGCTTCTCTGACTCCGGCAAGGATGTTGCGATGGTCTGTCATCGGCCCCATGATCGTGTCGACTCCGGCCTCGACAAACACCTTGATGATCTGTGCCATCGCCTTGGAGTCCGGCACATTGTCCCAGATTAGTTGGTCTTGGGACGGCCCAGTGTGGCTCCAGCCTGCGAACCAGTTCGTCCCTATGATCATCCTGGAGACCGACAAACCACCCACAGTTGTACGCGGAAACGTGCTCATTCAGGGTTACCTCCAGTCATTGCTTATATCAGATTGCCGCCGATATCTGGGCGCCGCTCGCTGGCCGCATCAGAGCGCCGCTGACGTCGGGTCGCCGGTGGCGTCAGCCGGCACCGGACTGCCGTCGACGTCCTGCCCGCCGGACTGTCGCAGCAGGTTTGCGCCGGCTAGAGGAGCGCCAGGCACTCGCAACAGATTCGCTCGGCAGATGCCGTTAGCGGTACCTGTGCTTTCGACATCCGATGGCGTCTGTCCTGTTGGCTTAGCTCAGTGATCGCGTGCCCTTGACAGGGAAGATGTGGGCGGGCTATATTGCAATTAGCAGTACCGTTAACGTTTACGCTACCCATAACATGCCAAGTATCAGGTCTATTGTTCAGTCGATGGGGCACATTGTGAGAGTGCTGCACCGCACTGAACCTGGTACTATGGCCAGTATGCAGCGTAAACGATTTCGGGATCGAGACCGGTGTCTCTCTGGTGATTTCCCGGCTTTCTTGATCGTTCGCTGCTGACCAAGACCACATCAAAGACCTGTGAGAGGAGCGATGGTGAGTGAAGAAAACCCTGTTCTCAGTCTCTTTCGCAGCGGTGCTCATTCTTGTCGCGTGTATCTCAATGGCAGCAGGGGCTACTGGCGCTCAAGACCCGGAAGCTGAGACCATGGCAGCGTTCTTCGGAGTGAATGCAGTTGTCGCAGACAACCCGCCGGACATGGCGCCGTTTGCAACCTGGCTCAGGGACTACACCAGCTGGGAATGGTTCGAACCCGCGAACAACCAGCTCACGTTCACCAATGTCATGGGCACGTACAACTTCGACGCCCATTACACGCTATGCGATGAAGTCGGCGTTGATGTCCTCATGTGCGTTCAGCGCAGCCCTATCTGGATCAGCAGCAATCCTGAGCACTCCCAGTACTATGGCTTTGCACCTTCAGGCGATGCGCCGGGACTCTCGCCTGAGGATTACCGCGAGGCTGCGGAGTTCTACTTCCAGCTGGCAGCTAGATACGGGTCTGTCGCTCACCCGGCCGAGAGCTTGCTGACGGCAGATAAGAAGTCCGGACTTGGCCTGGTTGACGCCATCGAGGTCATGAACGAGGCGGACGGAGATGCGAGCTGGGGACATCATATGACCCTCGAGCAGTATGCGGCGCTGCTGAATGCCGTGTATGACGGTGATCAGGGAAGGCTCGGGCCCGGGTATGGCGTAAAGACCGCTGATCCCAACATGCTTGTGAGCATCACCGGTGTATCCTATGGAGTGGAGTCACTCAAGAAGATCACCGAAGCAGCAGGCAGAGCGCCGTATGACATCGTCAACATCCACCACTACTGCTGGATATTCGACCAGCGCTGGAGCAAGTGGATCGGCGTCGCGCCGGAGTGGGGCGGACTTGAGGAGCTGATCCGGAACACAGTGGCGTGGAGAGATGAAGCTGCACCTGGGAAGCCCATCTGGTTGACGGAGCTTGGATGGGACACACTGCCGTCAGACGCTACTCAAGCTGTGACAGAGCAGGACGCCGCGAACTTCTTGATCAGATGCATGATACTTTCCAAGTACGCCGGCGCGGATAAGGTCTTCTGGTTCTACTACAAAGACACCGATGACCATGCCGAGGGACAGTTCTCGACAAGCGGTATATACCGCAACCAGACGATGCTGAACCCTGAGCCGCCTCCGAAGCTCATGCCCAAGCTTACATACTGGTACTTCGCCACACTGAAGAACCTGCTTGGCCCAACCGTGTATCAGGGCCGTGTCGACGCGGGAAATGAGACGATCTACCACTTCGAGTTCAAGCATAAGGATGGCAGGCAGACTATATCAGTGCTGTGGTATTGCCCTGTGTACAACCCAAGAGCTCGGGTCGCGCCGCCTTCGCAGGTGCCGTATGAGTTTGAGGTGGGTCAGTCTCAGGATCGGGTTCGAGTAGTTCGCCCGGCCGCTGGCACAGTAGAAGGCGAAACCGTGACCGCGAACTGGACCGGGGAGAAGACACTGAGCCTGGAGCTCACCGGGACCCCGGTGTTTGTGATAGTCGATCAGATCTAGTGCCTAGCTCGTGCAGGGATTGAGAGCACATCCTAATCCCGGTTGAAACGGATCACAGGCTAACACGGATCAAAGCTGAGAGAAGAGGGGAAACGGTCTTGCTTCCCCTCTTCTCTATATGTTTCTGTTACTTGTGCGCCAGATCTGAGGTTAGGTCTGCCTGGCTCGCTGTCTCTCGGACTACTGGTGATCCAGGGCGGTGCTTCTTCTCTTGACAGTCCTGAGCAACTCGTCGACTATTGAGGAGGGAGCACGTCCGAATGTTGTAGGACAACTCGACTGTGGAGAACGTTGTTGCCCTTGTGAGACTCGAGTATGTTGCTTCAGTGAGGCTGGAGGAGGAACAGCGGTGGGTCTGAGTCGTTGCGAGTATTACAGCAAGGTATACGGATGCTGGCTGGGCAAGACTTGCGGTGGCACTCTAGGTGCCCCGCTCGAGAAGGTGTATGGTGAACGCGAGCTCTTCGATGTTTGGTGGTACCCGAGCCTTCCGGAAGGGGGCATACCCAACGATGACCTCGAACTCCAGCTCGTGTGGTTGCAGGCTCTCGAGGAACGAGGTCTCGACATCGATGCCCGAGTTTTGGCTGAATACTGGCTGGACTGTGTAGCCTACAACTTCGACGAGTACGGGCTCCATAAGGTCAACCTAAAGAAGGGGCTGCTCCCGCCGCTCTCGGGCTATTACAACAACTGGTTCAAGGACTGCATGGGATGTCCGATACGGTCTGAGATCTGGGCGTGCATCGCTCCAGGCATGCCCAACATCGCAGCCAAGTACGCGTATGAAGACGCGATCGTGGACCACGCCGGAGGTGAGTCTGTCTACGGTGAGATCTTCAACGCAGCTCTGGAGTCGGCGGCCTTTGTGATCGATGACAAAGAGAAGCTGGTCGAGATCGGCCTGTCGTTCATTCCGGCAGAGAGCAAGACAGCCATAGCTATCAGAGACGCTCTCGGCGCCTACAGACGAGGACTGGACTGGAAAGATGCAAGGAACTACGTCCTCGACAGGTCGTACAGCCAGATTGCGCAGTATTCTCCCGTCAATCTCGGTTTCCAGACGATAGGTCTGCTTTACGGGCAGGATTTCGGCGATGCTATATGCAAGGCCGTCAACTGCGGGTACGACACAGACTGCACCGGCGCTACGGTCGGCGCGATACTCGGCATAATCGGCGGCAAGGAAGCAATACCGGAGAAGTGGTCGGTTCCGATCGAGGACAAGATCACAACCAACGCGCGATGGGGAGGAATCGTCAATCTGCGCCAGCCGCAGGACTTGGATGAGCTTACTCGAAAGGTATGCGCAATCGGTGATAGAGTGCTGGCGTCGAGCGGGGTATCGCTAGCTGAGATCGATGATACAAGGCTGCAGGTTAGCGATACCACGAAGGCGCTGTGGAACCAGCCACCCAACGTGATCAGCTTCGACCGAGGCGGTGTCAGGGCCACCGTCGAGTACGTCGATGGCCCAGCTGTGGCAGCTGGCCAGAGCAACAGAGTGAACGTAGTTCTCGAGAGCAGAAGGCTGAAAGAGCTCAATGGTGAAGTTACACTGTCACTTCCGGAGGGCTGGACCTGCTCACCAGTCTCTATGCCTTTCAAACTCGCTGCAGGCGGAGGCATTAGGCTCGCCTTCACCGTGCAGGTGGAGGACCCGGCAAATATCGACATCTCCAACAGGGGCAGCGCGAGAGTGTGGCTGGAGAACGAACCCTGCTGGGGAGACATCCCGTTGGTGTTTCTGGGTTCATATAAGTGGCTTGCATCTGACAGAATGGATGGAGACCTCGACACTCCACACGAGATTGAGCGGAGTCTCGTTCCGTCTGGCGCTGGAGATGCGTGTCCGACTAGTGCTGCGGATGGGCATCTGGCTGACGCCGGAGACGGGTGGAGGGTACTGGTATCGCCTGATTTTGAAGTTCCGATCGAGGGTCTATTCGGTGGGAAGCCCGGCGTTGTGTACCTGCGCCACTACATCTACAGTCCCTCAAGCAGGAGCGTCCGAATGGGCTTTCCCTCTACGTGCCCATTTAGGATGTGGCTGAACGGGGAGATGGTTCACGAGGCCCGCGACGAAGGAGTGCTTCGGCCGAACCTCGGCGGAGACCACCGAAGCTATGCCACAGTGGAACTCCGAGAGGGGTGGAATCAGGTACTGGTCAAGGCAGTTAGGAATGACGAGCCTGTATCTGCCCACTTCATTCTCTCGACCGGCAACGACTGGTTCTCTCATGGCCTGACCGATGTTGTCCAATGTAGATTCCCGTGGGAAAGCAAGTCTGATAGCACAACTCCAGCTGAGTGATGCTAGCATCACTCAGCTGGTTGCCGATGCAATTGACTGTTGTGTCAGGGGCTAGGTTACCGTGAATGGGCCACCTCTATTACCTGAAGGTCACCATCTACGGCATAGCTGCTCCCTGCGACTGTTGGAAACTCCCTTACCAGTTCCCCATACCGCACTCTGGCTGTGTTTCCGGTGTGGGAACGAATGACCGCCGACACAAGTGAGCCCTTTGACCAGGTGATATCCACCTCGAAGCCGCCTCTGGCACGCAGCCCGCGTACCTCACCGGATCTCCACGCATTCGGCAGAGCTGGTAGGATTTCGATCTCGCCCGCATGGCTCTGCAGGAGCATCTCTGCGATTCCGGCGGTTCCACCGAAGTTGCCGTCGATCTGGAACGGCGGATGGTCGCTGAACAGGTTCGGCAGGGTAGACTTGGCCAGCAGTGTCTGGATGTTCTCGTAAGCCACATCTCCCTCCCCAAGTCTCGCCCAGAAGTTGATTATCCAGGCCCGACTCCACCCGGTGTGACCGCCGCCGTGTGCGAGCCGCCGCTTGAGGGTTTCTCTTGCCGCATTCGCCAGTTCAGGGGTCTGCCTTCGCAGAATCTGGTTGCCCGGATGCAGGGCAAACAGGTGGGACATGTGACGGTGTCCAGGTTCAGCCTCCTCGTAGTCCTCCACCCATTCCTGTATCTGACCGTACTTGCCTATCTTGGGCTTAGGCAGGCGCTCTCGCATCTCAGTCAGCTTCGCCCTGAACTCGCCGTCGATGCCGAGCAGTTCAGACGAGCGAATACAGGCGCTGAACAGCGCGTAGAGTATTTGGCTGTCCATGGCCGGTCCTGCGCACAGCCTGGCCCTTTCACCGGAAGGTAACACGTAGGTGTTCTCAGGGGAGAGAGACGGGCATGTGACCAGCCTGCCTTCGGAGTCTTCGATCAAGAAGTCTATGAAGAACTCCGCAGCTTCCTTCATAGTCTCGTACGCTGACGCCAGGAAGCTCTTGTCCTGGCTGAACTCGTAGTGCTCATAGAGGTGCAGACACAGCCAGGCCGCACCCATCGGCCAGTAGGTGGCGGACACTGCGATATCCTGAGGAGCGGTGTCAGCCCAGATGTCAGTGTTGTGATGGGCAGTGAAGCCTCTGCACCCGTACATGACCCTGGCCGTCCGCCTGCCCGGCTCGCGCATCCTCTCGATGTGGTCAAACAGTGGTTGGTGACACGCAGCGAGGTTGCAGGTTTCTGCGGGCCAGTAATTCATCTCTGTATTGATGTTAATAGTGAACTTGCTGTCCCAAGGAGGCCGCATCTCCCTGTTCCAGATACCCTGGAGGTTAGCAGGCAGGCTTCCCGGTCTGCTGCTCGATATGAGCAGGTAACGGCCGTACTGGAAGAAGAGACTCACCAGGTCTGGATCGTCCGCGCCGTCTCGCACTCGCTGCAGCCTTTCGTCTGTGGGGAGGGATGTGCTGAGTTCGCCCGCGCAGCTGGAGCCGCCATCTAGGCCCGTCAGGGAGTCCTCGGCAGACAGAGAGAGGCTCAGCGTGCTGAAGAGGGACCGGTACTCAGAAATGTGCTCGCGTTTTAGTTGTTCATACTGTTTGCGTGCTGCGGCATGAACCATGCTGCGGCATGCTGTATCTGGATCGGCATACCTGAACGTGGTTGCAGCCGAGAGCAGCAGCGTCACGGCATCTGCTTTCTCGACGAGAAGGCTCTCTCCTATCAGCCGGATCGTGCCTCCTTCGGGCTGGGCTGCCACCAGCGACCGAAAGATCGACCCGCCCTCGCCGCCGCAGTATCCTTCCATCATGAGTCCGTTCGGGGGTTCCTTTCTGACGCGATCGTAATACCTATCGCGGGTGATCCTCACTTTGAGGGAGATCATTCGCGGCCTGTCTGCGCAGAAGCGCAGGACCATGACCTGGTCTACTGCACTGACGAATACCTCTCGAGCGAATTTGACCCCTTCGGCCGTGTATGAGACTCTCGCCACGGCATCATTAAGATCGAGCTCTCTCATGTAGTCTGATACGGCAGCACCATGCCCGGTCATCTCAACAAAGAGGTCGCCCAGCGGCTGGTAGTGTCGCTCGCTCTCGGGTGTCCCGCTCAGGGCGAGAGTAGCGAGGCGCTCGGCTTCAGCCGGCCGGCCAGAGAGAATCAGCCGCCGGATTTCCGGGAGATACTGCAGGGCGTCGGGGTTGTTCCTGTCCCTCGGGCCGCCATACCAGACGCTGTCTTCGTTCAGCTGAATGTGTTCGACCCTCACTCCACCGAATACCATGCCCCCGAGTCTGCCGTTCCCTATGGGCAGAGCTTCTACCCACGCTCTGGGATCTGCAGGCCTGGTATACCACAGTCTGAGGTCTCTATTGAGCTCTCTGCCTGTAGATCTGCCGAGGTCTTCAGTCATCGCCGATGCATCTCCCTTCCTGTTTCAGAACAACCCTTGCTGTGCAATTCCGATAGTCATCAGGCGTTATTCTGACGCCGTTTTCTTCCAGGCTGGCGGCTGCGCCTGCCGTCGACTCCACTTCGTAGATCTCCCGCAACAGGATGCTCCACGGCTTTCCCTTGCCCTGAGCGTTGATAAGCAGCTCGTTGTCATTCAGTTGCACCGTGACGTCCAGCTCCGGCTCGCCTGTCGGGCTGTACACAGTCGTCGACGCCGTCTCGCCCGCCTGAGGTTCGAAAACGTGCAGCGTAACTCCGTCGGCATAGTCGTAATCCGGCCTGGTGTCGTCGCTGCCAACGGCTACGATCGAGCCGGGCCTCACCATGAGCGGCAGGCTCATGTAGCCGTGGCGCTCTGTGATCCACCGTCCGCCCTCGACCTTTTCGCCCGTCATGAAGTGTGTCCATGTGCCTTCCGGCAGGTAGTAGGTGACGCTACCATCCGGATGAAACACAGGAGCGACGAGCAACGAGTCTCCCAGCATGTACTGCCTGTCGATGTAGTCGCACGTCGGATCGTCCATGAACTCCATCACCATGGGCCGCATGACCGGGATGCCAGTGCTCCGCGCTTCGCACGCCAACCCGAAGATGTACGGCATCAAGCTGCACTTGAGGTTCACGAAGTATCGCAAGACGTCGACCGACTCTTCATCGAACATCCATGGGACTCTGTATGAACTGCTGCCGTGCAGGCGGCTGTGAGACGACAGCAGCCCGAAGGCGATCCACCTCTTGTAGATGTCTGGAGTAGCCGTGTCTTCGAATCCGCCTATGTCATGGCTCCAGAATGCGAACCCGGACAGACAAAGCGACAAGCCGCCTCGCAGGCTTTCCGCCATGGATTCATACGTTGCCCAGCAGTCTCCACCCCAGTGGACAGGGAATTGCTGCGAGCCGGCAGTGGCAGAGCGAGCGAACACTACTGCGTTCCCTTTGCCGAACTTCTCCTCTAGGACGCTGAAGACGACCTTGTTGTACAGGTAGGAGTAGTAGTTGTGCATTCTCTCAGGATCAGACCCGTCATAGTACACCACATCTGTGGGGATTCTCTCGCCGAAGTCGGTCTTCAGGCAATCCACGCCCATGTCTAGGAGCTGCCTCAGCTTGCTCGCATACCACTCACAAGCTGCAGGGTTTGTGAAATCCACAATAGCCATGCCCGGCTGCCAAAGATCCCATTGCCAGACATCGCCGTTCGGCTTTTTGAGCAGATACCCGTTCTCCATTCCCTCATCGAAGAGCTTTGACCTCTGAGCTATGTAGGGGTTGATCCAGACGCAGACCCTCAGGCCTTTTTCCTTCAGCCGCGCCAGCATCGCGGCAGGGTTCGGGAAGACCCGTTCGTCCCACTGGAAGTTGCACCAATGGTAGTCCTTCATCCAGAAGCAGTCGAAGTGGAAGACGTGCAGAGGTATCTCCCGCTCGGCCATTCCGTCTACGAAGCCGCATACGGTAGCTTCATCGTAGTTGGTCGTGAACGAGGTGGAAAGCCACAGGCCGAACGACCACGGCGGCGGAAGCGCCGGCCGTCCTGTCAGTGCTGTGTACTTCTCCAATACCTGCTTGATCGAAGGACCGTTGATGACGAAGTAGTCCAAAGACTCGCCTGCTACGCTGAATTGGGCCTTCTGAACCCGCTCGGTGGCGATTTCAAAGGACACGAGTCCAGGGTGGTTGACGAACACTCCGTACCCCTTGTTCGTCAGGTAGAACGGGACGTTCTTGTACGCCTGCTCGCTCATGGTGCCCCCGTCGCAGTTCCAGATCTCGACCGACTGGCCGTTCTTCACAAACGGGGTGAACCGCTCTCCCAGTCCGTACACGCACTCGCCGACTCCGAGGGACAACTGCTCTTTCATGTACACAGAGCCGTCGGCGGTCTGTACGTATCCCATGCACTTGGGCTCGCTGCTGGTGATGAGTTCCTTCCCGTCATAGAAAGCGACGAACCACTTCTGTTTGCTGACCTTCACCGACAAATTCCCGCTTGTGAGCCCGATGAAATCGTCGGTATCCTCGATCTTCACGGAGGTGTCGTCTGAGGAGGCGATCGAGAAGGACGGGCGCTTCCTGGCTTCGCCGGCGTAGTGCGTTATCTGTACACGAATGACATCGGGCATCGGTGAGGAGAAACGGATGGTGAACAGGGGCCCCTGCAAAGTCTGGCCTCTGTGATAGATCCGTTGATAGGGTGCAAAGACAGTGAATGAGTCGCTCTCGACAGTCGTGTCGTAGACCTGCGCAGGACTGGATATGCTGACGCCTTCTCTGACTTTCCAGGCACCGTCTGTGAACTTCATGCCCTCTCCTCCCGGGACTCGCGGCTAAACGGCTTGGGCAGGTGTCTACTCATGAGTGCACGTCTGACGCCCGAATCGCTTTCAATATATCACCTGGAGCGGGCGAGTGCAAAAGCACTCGGCAGGAGAGGTGCGGGACGGAGTTGGGCCCGAGCTATACAAACATCCCGAGAAGCAGCTCCTCTCTCACGATTTCGTATCCCAAGGAGATGTACAGCTTTAGGGCTGAGTGGTTGTTCGTCCGTACCTCGAGGCGCGCCTCCTCTATACCGTTTTCCTTGAGGTATCTTAGAGCTTCGGCGAGGAGCTGCCTTGCGACACCTCTGCTTCTCCACTCTGGAACGACGAAGACATCCTCAGTCTTGCCAATGCGCTTGCCGCTCCTTCTGTTCTCGGCATCGCTCCAGAACGCTGTAACACCGCCGATAAGCCGGCCATCGGGGGCGTAGGCACCGACGATTGTGCCTACCGACCATTCCTCAGACTGGAGAAAGCACTGGAAACCCTCGAGCGTCAGTGGAGACGTGTCGAAGACCAGATCGTGTGCAGCGACGTATTGCTGCTGCTCTTCCAGAGTCTCGACCTTCGATCTTCGGACGGCTACCTCGGGATGAGAAGGAAGATCGGGTATCGGCCTGGTGCAGTCTCTCGCCATGATGTAGACGCTCTCGTAGTGGTCAAACCCCTTGGAAAGGAAGTACTCGATCTCCTCCCTTAGGTTGTCGAACAGGTCGGAGGCCAGCCTCGTCTTGCGGCTCCCCAGCGCCTTGCTCATCTCATGAGCCCGCTCGCAGATCTTCTGAAAGAGTTCCTCGCGAACCGACTGCCTGTCTTCTACATTCGGGTCTACTGTTATCACTGTCCAGATGTGGTTCGGTGCTTCGGGGTCGGCCACATCGGTTGCGGGCACGGGCACGAGCGGAGCGAAGGCCCGCAGATTCCCCTGGTCGTCATAGGCGCAGAACACGTTTTGGCCGTGTTCCGTTGCAGGGTGATATAGGTAGAACTCCGCGGGAACCACCTTCGCGTCTTCAACGCTGTTGGCGTATCTCGCGATGAGCTGCGAAAGCTCTCGAACGTGTTGTTCGTCAAGAGGCTTGATAGTGTACAAGAAGACCAACCTCCTACCTTTGTCTGCCGATTCCACTATACACCAAGGCAATGCACTACTGTGAGGATTGTTTTTGGTTCTGAAGCGTTTGGTCCTGGCTTGATGCTGGGTTACCGGAGGATCTTTCTCTGAACCTGACTACTATGACGGCGTGAGACCCACCGCCTATTCACAAAGGCTGCTTGATTGGGAGGACGGCAAGAAATGGCCGCCGACGACGCGTTTTCGGATCTGCCCGATGCCCTTGTCAACGATCTTCTCATGCAGGCAATGCCGCTCGCGGAGCGAGTCTCGACGCATCTGGCGAGGCTAAAGCAGCTCGAGGATCCGATGCGGCGCAGAATCGAATCCGCGGGGCTGATCGCTCGCAGGACCGACCTCGAGCCCGGCAGAGAGCCATCGGTAGTCGGAATCGATGGATCCTACCAGGTCCACCGCCTGACTGCTTTCGACCTCTGCGCAGCAGCGGCAGTCGCTGTCGAGGGCACGGTTACGGAGGCTCAACGCTATTGGCAGGAGCCTTATCACAGAATGTGGGTCGGTTCGCTGGCTCACAGCAAGGATGCGATCAATACCCTTCGCGGGCTGATGATCTCTATGGAACTCGAACTTGCAGTCGAGGCACCTCACGACCTCGTCCTTCTCGACGGATCCTACATCGTCTTGCTGATATACCTGCACCAGGGCTTGGCTACCTTTCGTGACGCGCCTTACCCTCTGGGCGAGGAGTTCTGGCGGCGCTGGACTGACCAGCAGATTCTCGAGTGCTTCGTTGCGTTGGCCCAGAGCGACCGAGCAGTGGCGGTCCCGAAATTCAGCGGGAGAAACGAGCTAAGCGGCTTTTTCACTGGCATCGGCCTGCCCCCTGCGGACGGTAAGACCCTGGCAACGATTGTGCTCGCCCCGGACGAGTACACCAGGCCTCTGCCGATCTTCAGGTTTGACGGGGAAGACAGCGAGTTTCGCTTCAAAGAGGAATACTGCTCGAACGAACGGCAGCGCCAGATCAACCGATTGGTCGAAGACCTCAGAGTCGTGTTCTACAAGCCCTATGAATGGGCGCCCGCAGTTCGGCTCGAGCTGCCTAGACCCATCTACTCCAGCGAGGCGAGGATGTGGGCCGTGCTGGAGGGTGTCAGGCGGCAGCTGCTCAACCCGGCTGTAACCGAACCGTACCCGCTTTTCCTGGCAGATCGAATGGTAAAGAGCCTCGGTGCCGGCGTTTCTGTGATCGAGCAGGCTCCGGATCCTGCCTTCGTGAGATATGGAGGCTGCATCTCCATCACGACCTGGCTGAACGCCGTCGGATGCCGCCATCGGGCTGTCAGGTGTGCACCTTGTCGTAGTCATTGCACTTGGGTAGATCCTTCCCTGAGGTCCTATGTTGCCAACGCTCATGCACTATCACTCCTCGGCGCTCAGATCTGCAACATCTGTGCCAGTGCAGGCAATTCGTGGCAGCATAAGTGGTTCAGGCCGATCGACGTGGAAGCTGCTCGCGGCGAAGGCGGCACAAGGTGAATGCTGCTCGAGGTCATTTGAAGGGAGTGCTATCCTGATGTCGAAGGGAACAGCAGCCCCACAGCCCAGCGCGGCAGGGGTGAGTGTCGGAGGAGGTAGGACGCATGAAGACCCGAGTATCTGTCAAGGACGTGCTTGCACTGGACGAGAGTCAGCGGCGTTCGCTTCGCCTGCTGTGGACACCTCAGCCCTACGATATTGCTGTGGCCCTAGTCTGTAGAGACGTCGAGAACGATGTGTACGAACCGATTGTCTTTGCAGTCGGAGAGATATCGGTGACGGGGCACGGGACTATACTCGGCAATCTTGCCTATGATGCGATGGCTGCCATTGAGCTGCCTGATGGCTTTGACGATTTCGACGATGATCTTGACAGAGAGCGCGACGACGGGCAGCCCGGAGGCATGACGTCCCAGTGCTCCCAGGGCGGCGCGTCTGAGCGCAGACAGGCTGGACCTACGGACGCGTCCGAAGCGGAGGACGTGGACTTCGATGTGCAGCCGCGCATTCCGTTCGCCGGCGGCTCATTCCCAAAGGAAGAGTGCCTTCCGCTGTTGGACATCGGGCAGATGGTATCCTTACTGATCGGGCGCCATAGCGGCTATCGAATCCGTCTCGAGATAACTCCAGAGCTCATCGCCTGCTTAGTTGACGGACAGGAGTCAAGTCCAGACGAGCTGTGCGACCTTCTGTGGGAAGCGGTCTGCGCCCTCTTGTGACTGTGACTACTGTGACCGCGGCTGCGCTGACCCTGGTGTAAGGTACACTGGGAGAATTGGAGCGGAGGCTCTAAGCTTGCCGTCTTGACCCTGTGGGGTTAATGCGCTAATATTAGCCACATAGGGTTATTTTTGTTGCACAGCATTGGTTGCAGATCTCGCATGCAAACCTGTCTTGGGGGGACCGTCTGGTGACGTTTGTGGCTGTGAAGTGCGATATCGTGCATTCCCGCCGCCTCAAGGATCGGAGCAACGTCCGAGAGAGGCTGCTCAGGGCCGTCCGCGACACCAACGAGCGATTCGCTTTCGCAATCGTTGCAGACTTCAGCGTCACGCACGGCGACGGATGCCAGGGACTGCTGTATGAAGGTGCGATCAGTCGCATCATCGACATAATCGAGTTCATCATCGACGGAATGCACCCTGTTCAGGTGCGGTTCGGCATCGGGTTTGGTACCCTTAGCACCGTCCCGCAAGAGAAGGTGGTCGGCATGGACGGCTCAGCATGGCGCAACGCAGAGGAAGCACTCGAGGCTGCGAAGCGGGAACGGATGCCTGCTCGGTTCAAAGGTTTCGGTGCATCGTCCAGCAGCTGCGGAGACTCTCTCGCCTGCGCCGACCCGGGTTTCTCCATGGACGAATACTTGAGCTCCACGGTATCACTGCTTCTGCACATCCGCATGAGATGGACGCTCGACCTGCGCAGAGTGACTGAGCTTCTCCAGGAGGGGAAGACTCAAGCTGAGGTGGCGTCGAGCAGGGGAGTATCGGCGGCAGCCGTGTCCAAGCGACTGACCAGGGCGGGCTGGCGAGAGTACCGTGGTGGTGCACAGGCGATTCGGCAGCTCCTGGCTAGATGGGTGGCTCGTCCGGAGGGCGTGGGCCTGGGCGAAGCTGCAATAGTCGCGCAACCCTAACCGGCCGAGGGGTTTCGGGCAGACCTCACCTCGTGGCTCGACAAAGAGGAGGCGGAACCATGGGCCCCCTGTACACATTCTGGTGGCTGTCAGCTATACTGGGTAACCCTTATCTGGCGTTGGCCGTGCTCGCTATAGCCTACTTCATCGTCGACCAGCGCTATATCGGTATCCTGCCTGATGTCACGAAGCCATTTCGGCGAGCGAAACGAATACGTCAATTGCGTGCAGAAGCCGAGCGCAACCCACACAACTCTGCAGCGCTGCAGGAGCTTGGGCTCTTGCTGGTAGAGAGGGGCGAGTACAAGGAAGCAGCAGAGCGGTTGAGCTCAGCCCTCGACCGTCAGCCCGAAAACGCGGGCGTCCACCTGGGATTGGGTATGGCTCTTTATCATCTTGGGAGGTATGACGAAGCGGTAAGCCAGATAAATGAGGCGATCAGTCTGAGCCCGAGGGTCGGCTATGGACTTCCCGACGTATACCTGCTCATGAACCAGCTGAGGCCCGGAGTCAGTCGCGATGAGGCATTGGTCGCCGATCTGGAGAAGAGGATATCGTCGCTTGGATCGCCTGAGATCCTCTATAGGGCAGGGCGGGCTCTCAGTGAGGCTGGCGACAAGGAGGCAGCGAAGCGCATGTTCTCGACCGCTGTCGCGAACTACCGGTGCTTCCCTGCTCGGGTTCGGAAGATCCACCGGCGCTGGGCCCTGGCCGCGTGGGTGCACCGATTGCTAGGATGACGGAGCAGGAGTGCGGATGGCCATTGAGGTGGCGGAACTGGATTACTGTCGGACATCGAGCAGGCATCGAGGCGACAGAACTCTGAGGAGGAGTCATTTTGAGCAGCATTAAGGACAGGTTGTTCGAACAGATAGAGCGCATTCCAGTTATCGACACTCACGAGCACTTGCCTCACTGTGAGGAGGCTAGAGAGAAACACACTGATGTCTTGAGGGAGTACCTCATCCATTACATGTCTTCAGACCTGATGTCCGCAGGCCTCACCCGTGATTTGTTCAGCAAGATAGTCGATCCAAGCATACCGATATCGCAGCGATGGGAATGGGTCGAGCCCTACTGGGAAGTCTGCCGATACACCGGCTATGGCCGGGCGCTCGATATATCGGTCAAAGGCATTTACGGAATCGATGGGGTTCGGAGGAACACCATTGAGGAGCTGAACCGAGCCTTTCTCGGTTCTTTGAAAGAAGGCCACTTCAGACATGTTTTGAAGGACCTTTGCGGGATCCGTATCAGCCTGCTGGACGGATTCGGTGGACGGTTCGAGTGCGACCGGTCGCTGTTCAGGCGGGTATGGAGGCCCTGCCACTACATCCTGCCGCGCTCCGGAGCGGCAATTGAGTCAGTCGAGAGGACGTATGGCGTATCGATCCGATCGCTCGATGACTGGACTGACGCCTTTGAGAAAGAGCTGGCCGATGCGCTGGATCATGGTGCGGTTGCTCTCAAGACCGGCTTGGCCTATGAACGCAGCCTGCGCTTTGAGGAAGTCGACTACAACACAGCTAAAGGCGCCTTTGCATCCTGCATCGATGGGTGGGAAAGGGGAGGCAGGCGTGGAGATGCCCAGATTGTTTTCCCAGTGGATCTGCAGGATTACATGATGCACTTCATTCTCGGTAAGGCGTCGGAGAGAAACCTGACGTTCCAATTCCACACTGGGCTCCAAGAAGGCAATGGGAACATCGTAACCAATAGCGATCCGGCGTTGCTGACCAACCTCTTCATGAAGTACCCGGATGTTGACTTCGATGTGTTCCATATCGGCTACCCGTTCCAGCACGTTGTCTCAGCTCTCTGCAAGAACTTCCCCAATGTCTTCATAGACATGTGCTGGGCTCACATCATTTCTCCTGCGGCTGTTAGAGATGCGCTGAGCGACTACCTGGACGCAGTGCCGTACAATAAGATCTCCGCATTTGGAGGCGACTACTGCTTTATCGACGGAGTCTATGGTCACCTGCGTCTTGCCCGAGAGAATGTGAGCAAGGTCCTGTCGGATAAGGTGGACGAGGGGATATTCTCCGAGGACAAAGCCCTTGAGATCGCCAAAGCTCTGTTCTATGAGAATCCATTCAGAATATTTAAACTGCAGGGCAAACTATAGGTTAAGGGCGTTCGGAAAAATCATACAGGGAAGAATCTTTCGCCTTTAGAGGAATCTGGACACGAAGGTCGAAGCTCGTTTTATATACTTACTTTGGAAAATGGATCATGAAGATGTGCTGTTCATTCCGAAGGGAGTGAATACTGCTGTAGTAGTTTCCGACCCTGCAGCAGGCTTGCCATGGTCACGCAGACGCAATGGGTCGATGTTCTGGCCGCGCCTCATCAGCGCACCAGTACTCGAGACCGTGACACAATCCGTATGGGAGTCGTTGCATCTTTTGATCGTGCTCCCCTCCTGAGGTTAGCAGGCGATCTGCTCATACTGGGAATAGCTGTGGCCGCGCTCTATCTGGCTAGCAGGTTCAGCTATGTCCTCTTTCACAGTCTGGCGGAAATCCACAGCGTGGTCATAGGCGTCAGCATGTTCATACTGGCGTGGAATTCGCGGCATACCCTTGAGAACAGCTATCTCCTTTTTCTAGGCACCGCCTATCTCTCCGTCAGCGTCATCGATTTGCTCCATGCCTTGGCGTACTCTGGAATGGGAGTGTTTGAGACCTACAGCATCGACCTGACGGGTCAGCTTTGGATCGCCTCGCGCTTTGTCCAGAGCATCTCGCTCCTAGTCGCTCCGCTGTTCCTGTATCACAGGTCCAGTACGTATAAAGCATTGGCCATTCTCGCCGCGTACGTGGCCGCAACTGCGCTGCTGATCGCAGCCATTTTCACTTGTGTGTTTCCGGAGTGCCTAATAGCGGGAGTCGGCCTCACTGCGTTCAAGGTAGTCAGTGAGTATATCATCTGCCTTGTTCTCCTCGGATCGATCTATATGCACCTGCGCACCAGGGGTTATTTCGATGACGACGTGCTTAGATGGATAATTGTCTCAGTTCTTCTGACCATCTGCTCAGAGCTGGTCTTCACAACTCAGACTGGGATAGATGGGCCGTCGCACATGATGGGTCACTACCTCAAGATCTTCGCTTTTCTCTTCATCTACAAAGCAACTGTTGAGGTTGGCCTGAAGAAACCTCATCGCCTCCTGTACAGGAACCTCAAGCACAGCGAGACCGCGCTCAGACAAGTGCTGCAGGAAGTGCAGAAGCTGGCTGTGACTGACTCGTTGACCGGCCTGCTCAATCGCCGTCACTTCTTCGAACTGGCCGAACACGAGCTGCGCCGCGCAAAGCGCTATTCAAGACCTCTATCTGCCATCATGCTGGACGTCGATCACTTCAAGCAGATCAACGATACTTACGGGCATGCGGTAGGCGATACGGTCCTTCGTGAGGTAGCTCAGGTATGCATGAGGGAAACGCGCAATGTGGATGTGCTTGGACGCTACGGGGGAGAGGAGTTTGTCATTGTGTTGCCTGAATGCGAGACTCGTGCGGCCCGCGAGGTCGCAGAGCGGCTGCGGCAGAGCATTGCAGAGCTGTCGGTGAACACCCCTAAGGGCCCTGTGCAGGTGACTGCCAGCCTTGGCGTCGCCAGCCTGAGCAGCCAATCTATGACCCTGGATGCGCTCATCGCGGCTGCAGATACAGCTCTATATTCCGCCAAGCGCGGCGGGCGGGATAACGTGGTCAGCGCATAGTGCGCGAGCGCGAAGGCGCTGGCAGCGTAGGTGGACTGGGCTGTCGGCGCGTGAGTCAGACAACGCGGTCGGTGCGTGGTGCAGGCAATGCTGTGAGCGCGTGAGGCAATCGGTCGCTGTGCCTCGCGTCTATGTCATTAGCGGCCGTTTTCTTTGTAGGCGACTATCAGTGAACCGTTCGAAGCCGCGCTATGATACTCGAAAACCGTCTCGATGCGCGTGAATCCCGCCTCTCTCAGCACCCTTCGCTCGGTCCACATGGAAAACGGTATGTCGATGTGATACGGCTTGTTAGTATCGAGCTGCCCGCCTTCTCTGAGCTTCAGGTACTGATCAAGCAGCGCGTATTCCTCCTCCGGCACTACGATGTAGTCATGGATTGTCGAAGAACGTATCCATTGGTTCGGGGAGGTTAGTGATCACTGGTTCAGGCACGGACTCACCACTCCTCTCGTGTCCATTCTAGCAAGTCCCACAGTCGGGTGCCAGGGCGCTTTTCGTTCCGAGATGAAGAATCGCAGGCAAGGCCCCGACTAAACCGCTGCACGAAGGGCAGCGACAGCGAAAATTGTTCAAAAGTGCAGCGCTTTTGCATGAACACTTGTGGTATCATGGGACTTAGTTAGGAGGTATGCATGACATGAGTTTCAGCCTGAAACCCGACTATGAAGAAAGCCGCAAGAGATATGAGGCCTTCTGGCATCAAGAGATCATTGACAGACCTCCAGTGACCATCGAGCTGAGAGTGAGCAATCCCAAGCCGGTTCCCCAGAAGCACTATGAAACCGATGAAGAGCGCTGGCTCGACGTTGACTTCAGAGCCGAGCAGCTCGCTGTGCAGACAGCCAACTTCGAATACTACGCAGACGCTCTGCCGGTGGTCTGGCCCAATCTTGGCCCTGAGATATTCAGTGCGTGGTGCGGGTGCTCATACAGGTTCGGCGCGGATACAACCTGGAGCGAGCCCTGCATAGAGGATTGGGAGACGGACGCGCAGCGAGCAGTTTTCGATCCGGAGCACCCGCTGTTCAAGACGACTGTTCGGTTCACGGAACGGCTCTTGGAACTCGGAAAAGGCCGCTTTATTGTGGGCCTGACCGACTTCCACTCTGGAGGCGACCACCTGGCGGCCTTGAGGGATCCGGCGAGACTCGCCATGGACATGATAGAGAACCTCGACCATGTCAAAGCGAAGCTTGCGTCGTCAATGAAGGAGTACTTCCAGGCGTACGATTACTTCTACCACATGCTGAGAGACGCAGGCATGCCCATAACGTCCTGGACTCCGTTGATACACGATGGCAGGTTCTATATACCGTCCAACGATTTCTCATGCATGATCAGCAAAGAGATGTTCGATGAGGTGTTCCTGCCCGGCATTCAGGAGGAATGCAGGTTCTACGAGAGATCGATCTATCACCTGGATGGCCCGGGGGCTCTCAGGCATCTAGACTCGCTGCTCGAGATCCCTGAACTGGACGCAGTGCAGTGGGTCCCCGGAGCGGGCAATGAGGGGTACGCCAGGTGGGTGAAGGTCTATCAGAAGATTCAGGCTGCGGGAAAGAGCATTCAGCTCGGCATCTCTCTGAAGGAGCTGCCCCTCGTCTTTGAGACTCTGAGGCCGGAAGGAGTCTGGTTCTGCGGCATCGGCGGGATCAACGACAAAGAAACCGCAGATAGGGTGCTTGAGCGAATCAGCAAATGGAGATAGATACGGAACCTGTGCCTGATTGGTGGCTGACGGGGTACCTCGGAGCAGCATTCACTGCTATCGGTGCTACATCGGCTTCTTGTTCTCATTGAGCCGTGCAACTATGCTTTCGAGCCGCCTCTTCCTGGTGTCCTCGGACTTCGCATCGAGGTAGTGTGCGGTGTACGTTCTTTGCACCGAGGGCGACATGTTCTTGAAGTTCGTCAGCGCTGGCTCTCGGCCCTCAAGTGCCTTAAGAAGCACGGCGATCTGATCGTCACTGATGGGCTGGCGTTCCGGGGTATCCCACGTTCCGTCCTTCTTGGCCCGCTCGATTGCGGCCAGCCCGTGTTCAGTCATCAGTCCTTGCTCTATGAGTTTGGCTGCGATCTTCCGGTTTCTTGGCGACCAGTTGCTTCCCTTTCGCCTGGGTGTGAACTTCTTCACGTAGCACGACTCGTCAATGCTCTTGATCTGCCCGTCTATCCACCCAAAGCACAGTGCCTCCTCGAGTGCCTCATCAGCACTGAGGGTTTGCAGCTTTCCGGACTTCCCGAACCGGAGCCAGACTCCCTTGCTGACACTGTGGTTATCGGTGAGCCAGTCTCTGAACTCCTTGCGGTTGGCGAATTGCAGCGTGTCGTTCATCTCTAGTCTCCAATCCGTTGTAATTCGGCCGCCACTCGGCTCTGATGCGGCCAGGGCGCCCCGGTCGTTGGAGCACGGGGCGAGACCTACGATTACGCCTATATGATCGGAAACTCCACGTCGGCCTTAGCTGGCGGCCGACTTCTCGCCGGGCAGGTAATCTCCGGAAAGGTAACTTCTAGACATCGCAGGCGCATTCCTTCCGAGCTGAGCAGGCAGCCTCTGTCGAGGACTCATTCCTGAACACCTCTGTAGCTCTGTCGAGTATGCCGTTCACATGCGATATCAGGAGCCCATAGTTGGTGATCGGAACGCCCGCGGCCTCAGCTATCGCGAGCCTGTTCAGCATCTGCCTGCGGTTGATCATGCACCCTCCGCAGTGGATGATCAGGGCGTAGCGCGTCAGATCAGAGGGGAAATCCGCACCTGAGCACCACTCAAACTCGAGATGGCCGACACGCTGTTCGAGCCAGCGAGGTATCTTTACGCGGCCGATGTCGTCCTCAACGGGATGGTGGGTGCATGCCTCAGCTATGAGCACTCGATCGCCGGGTCTCAAGGTATCCAGTGCCTTTATTCCCTCGAGAAACTGGCTGAGATCGCCTCGATGTCGGGCAAACAGTATCGAGAATGAAGTGAGAGGAACCTCACGCGGAACCGTCTTCGCGACCTCCTTAAAGGCCTGCGAGTCGGTCACCACCAGTGCTGGCGGGCGGCGAAGATTCTCGAGTGCCCCTGCGAGACGGTTCGGCTGCACTACCACAGCGGCGGCGTCGTGATCGAGCAGGTCTCTTATCGTCTGAACCTGAGGAAGAATGAGCCTGGTCTTGGGCGCTTCAGCGTCGATCGGGCAGACGAGGATTACCGTGTCCCCGGGCTCGACGAGATCCCCTACTATGGGAGGAGACTCTTGCTGACGGGATGCGCGCTCGGCCACTCTGTTGATCGTGTCGATCAGCTCGTCGATTCCCTCTCTGTTCGCCGCGCTCACCGGAACTACCGGAATCCTGTTGCCGCCAAGTTCTTCGACGGGACCGCCCTCCGTGCGACCGGCGCTGCCCTCAGTGCGACCGACGCTGCTCTCCGTGCGGCCGACGTCGCTGTCCGGGCGGCCAGGGCTGCTCTCAGTGCGCTCGGTTCTGCTCTCCGTGTGGCCGATGTCGCTGTCCGGGCGGCCAGGGCTGCTTTCAGTGCGCTCGGTTCTGCTCTCGGTGCGGTCGACGTCGCTGTCCGTGCGGCCCGCGCTGCTAGTCGCGTGGCCAGCACTGCCCTCAGTGCGACCGACGCTGCTCTCCGTGCGACTGACCGTGCCCTCAGCGGGCAGAAACAGGCACGCGTTGCGATACTTCTCTCTCGCTTCCTTGGTGTCGAGCTTGTTTAGCGCGATTACCAGTGGCAGCCTGTGAGACTGCGCGTAGTCGACTACCTTTCGATCATATTCGTCGAAGGTGTCGACGGACAAGGCAGGCAGCCCGGCCGAGCCGTCCATGACGAGCAAGACCAGGTTCGTCTTGTCGAGCACTGAGTATGAGCGGTTCTTCCTCTGCTCTCCCAGTTCTCCAACATCGTCGATGCCAGCCGTGTCGATGAGCACGACAGGCCCGAACGGATGCAGCTCCATGGACTTGTACACGGGATCAGTGGTTGTGCCGGGCGTGCTGGACACCAGCGCTATGTCCTGGTTTGCCAGAGCGTTGATCAGGCTCGACTTCCCGACGTTTCTCTTGCCGACCACCGCGATATGAAACCTGTCGCTTCTTGGAGTAGTGTTCATTCGAGTCACCGCATTCCTGTCGTTGAGGCTACACGTCTCGCTGCTAACGTCACCTGTCTCGCGGCCAAGGCTGCCGATCTAGCTGCTAGAAGCACAGTCTCGTCTGTAGAAGTACAGTCTCGTCTCTAGAAGTAGAGGTCCCGCTCGCCGGATTCCAGGCGCTTGAGTCGGGCCTCGGTTTCGTCTCGTATCTCCTGCGAGGGTATTTCGGCCAACGAGAACTGGATCGCAGACTCTCCGGCTGTGCGAAGCTCGTCGTCGGCGTAATCGAGGAGATACTCCTTGAACGTGAGTATTGCGTTTGGCAGACATACATTCTGGATCTGACCTGTCTTCGCCAACTGCATGAACCTGTCGCCAGTGCGGCCCTGCCGGTAGCAGGCTGTGCAGTAGCTCGGGAGCTGGCCAGATTCGCACAGGCTCAGGAGGATCTCGTTCGGAGTCCTGTGGTCGTCGACGGCGAACTGGTCGAGTTCCTCGCCCTCCCGATAGCCGCCAACGCCTGTCCTGGACCCTGCGCTGATCTGAGAGATCCCGTAGCGGATGACCTCGTCGCGAAAACCAGCACGCTCTCTCGTGCTCAGGATCAGGCCGGTGTAAGGCACTGCAAGCCTGAGAACAGCGACGAGCTTGCGGAAGCTGTCGTCATCTACCAGATGAGGATAGTCTGCGAGGCTCATGCCGGTAGCTTGGCGCAATCGCGGCACGGAGATCGTGTGCGGACCGACACCAAAGGTCCTATCGAGGTGCTCAGCATGATACAGTAGCGCCAGAGTCTCCAGCTTCCAGTCGTAGAGGCCGTAGAGCACTCCGAGCCCCACGTCGTCGATCCCTGCCCGCATCGCTCTATCCATGGCGTAAAGGTGCCAGTCGTAGTCGCGCTTCGGGCCTGACGGATGCATCAACGCGTAGGTCGGCCGATGATATGTCTCCTGGAAGAGCACGTACGTGCCTATGCCTGCCTTCTTGAGTTTCGTGTAGCCTTCCTCGTCCAACGCGGCGATGTTGACGTTCACCCTTCGTATCTCGCCGTTCTTGGACTTGACTGAGTAGATGACGCCAAGGGCCTCGAGCACGTAGTCCAACGGGCAGTTCACCGGATCCTCGCCGGTCTCCAGAGCAATGCGCTTGTGACCCATCTGTTCGAGGGCTTCCACTTCGCCGCGTATCTCGTCCATGGCAAGGCGACGTCGCGGAATGCCGTTCGAGTGCCTGTAGCCGCAGTACCGACAGTTATTGACACAGTAGTTGCTGATGTACAACGGCGCGAACAGCACGATTCGCTTCCCGTAGATGCGTTCCTTTACGATCCTGGCGGTCTCATACATCCTCGCAGTCAGCTGCGGATCTGACACCTGGATGAGGGCCGCTGCTTCCCACGGTTCGAGGCCGCGCGCCTTCTCTGCTTTGGCCAGAATGCCCTCTATTCGATCGACAGGCATTTTGCTGCCTTCGTCCAGCATTTGTTGAAGGGTAGCCGTGTCGACGAAACCCATATCTAGCTTGTTCACTGAATGACCTCCTGTGCTTGCACGCGTTGCGCTTTGTTTCTGAGGAACTTCGGTGAATGACCATATCCCATGCCGACAGTGCGGCCTGCGGCCAGGACGCGTGCCTTGACGCAGCTCGTGCACTGGGCTGCATCTTGGTCCGTGCAGATCTTGCCTGGATACAGAGCATACATAGGCCTGTATCGCATTGGCGTTACGTTCGGCATTATCACGTTTGCACCCCACCGGAATGCCTCTTCCCGGGCGTTAGAACCCTTGGTTCCGAGTGCCGTCGTCGCCGGAATCATGACTTCGGGCATCAGGATACGAAGCAGAGCGATCTCTCGCAGCACGAGATCAAGCGTTCCGCCCTCAGTATCGCCCAGGGGAGTCGAGGGGTTCGGTATGAACGGACCGATCCCAGCCATATCGACGTCAAGCTCCTTCATCAGAAGCAGGTCGCCTGCGATGTCCTTTGTGGTCTGGCCCGGCAGGCCGACCATGTTTCCGGCCCCGACCTGGTACCCCAAGGCCTTCAGCGTTCTCAAGTGATCGAGCCTCTGTTCGAGCGTGTGACCTGGATGCAGGCGCGCATAGAGCTCGGGATTCGAGGTTTCATGCCGCATCAGATATCGGTTCGCTCCCGCCTCGATCCAGGATCGGTACGCGGCCGCGTCTCGCTCGCCGAGAGACAGTGTGATCGCCACGTCTGCACGGGACTTGATGGCCTCGATCAGTCGTGCGATATCCGCGTCCGAGTAGTACGGATCCTCTCCAGACTGGAGCACAATCGTCTTGTATCCCAAACCTGCAGCCCGAACCGCCGTCTCAAGAATCTCATCAGTGTTCATACGATAGCGTTTCAGACCTGCATTGGAGCGTCTGAGCCCGCAGTAGAGGCAGTCTTGGCGGCAGCAGTTGGAGAACTCGATGATGGCCCTCAGATACACATCGCGGCCGAACGTCTTGAGACAAACCTGTTCAGCCCTTGCGCGCAGCGCCTCGACTTCCGACTCGTCGCTGCTTTCTAGAAGGCTGACGATCTCAGCCACATCAAGGTTTGTGTCTTGCTCCTGGTTAAGGTTCATATCTATTGCTCCTGGTTCATGTCTTGCTCATGGCAGTCTTGACGCTGACTCCCGGGAGGCTGCCAAGCTTGCCGGTCATGGCACCGATTTCGTCTGTTGAGCCATCGACGATCAGGGCGATGATCGACACCCCTCGCTGTCTGTAGGGGAGGCCCATCCGACCGGCGATTATGTCTCCGTACTCGCTGAGGATCGCATTGACATTGGCGGCTGACTGATGCCTGTCCTCTATCACAATTCCAACTACACCCACACGCTTATCCATCGGTTTCACCCCATACAAAAACTCCACCCAATAGGCATGAGGGTGGAGTCTGGTACAGTAGATGCTCGGTGTTGGCTCCTCCCTCGATGTTAGGACTCGGCGTTGCCGACGAACCCCTTCATCCCAGGCAAAGACCTGTTGTGTTCATTTCGGGTTTACAGGTTCTTGACCTTCGCCCTGATTATATCCTTGTCAGAAGAGTCAGTCAAGGAACCTTTCGGCCTCGTGCTGCCGGTTTCGTAGGTCTGGCAACGATAGGTCGACGCTAAGAGCCGGTCTAGCAGAGCCATCGGCGCCGCCGCTGTTGTAGAGCCATGGGCGCTGCCGCCGTTCCAGAGCCGTGGGCGCTGCTGCTGTTGCAGTGCCATGGGCGCTGCTGGTGCAGAGCCATGGGCGCTGCTGGTGCAGAGCCATGGGCGCCGCTGCTGTTGCAGGGGCATGGGTGCTGCCGCTGTTGCTGAGCCAGCGGTACGCTCACGCAGATAGCCCCCGAAGTACATATGAGAACTGCGCGCATAGATCGCTCCTGGTGGATCTCCCTAGCCCAGCCTATCTGGCATAATCCCGACCCAAGAACCATGGGTGATTCTCTAGGATACCCGCAACGCTCTTGTACGTACACTATCACCCGCTTGCATGGCCTCGCACGTCACGTCGCGAGTCGACGATTTGGTTGTCTAGCTGCATCATCTGTCGTCACCATCATCAGCCAGTCGCTTTGTCTGTATTTGACAGCGTTGTACGTACAAGAGCGTTTTAGGGGGCCGCGACTCTCACCCTTGGAGTGGATTTCCACAGCATTTCCCCTGCTACACAATGCGCAACTGGAGGGATTCGCCAGAGCTTGCACGAAAGTCGCATATGTAGTTCGAGGGGGGTATGCACACGAGCCCCAAGTGTTCGCAGGAAGCCAGCTGAGGCAGGCGAATTGATAGAAGAGACAGGAAAGGGCGTCTCGTGCCGAACAGGAGGTATCAGCGTGAATAAGCGACAAGGATGGCAGCAGACCGCAATCATAGTCATAGCCGTAAGTCTTATCATGACGTTTTTCATGATCCGATCAGCCAACAGGTTCATGAACGAGATAAACCAGGCCTACGCAAACCTGGTTATCAGCGATGTCGACCTAAGCCAGGTTCCTGACGGCGTCCACTCCGGATCCTTCGACCTTCGGATAGTGGCTGCGGATGTCAAAGTTGAGGTGCAGGGCGGGCGCATCAAATCAATCGAGATAGTGCGCCACATTCATGGCCGAGGTGCCGTAGCCGAGGCAGTGACGCAAAGCGTCTTGGAGACGCAGAGCCTCAGTGTCGATGCAGTATCGGGCGCTACGATGAGCAGCAAGGTCATTCTTAAGGCTATCGAGAATGCTCTGACTGGAGCTGCGCTGAGAGGAGCAGGCGATGCTCAGGCAGCGACGGCAGATGGGCAGACAGGAACAGGGACAGGGACTGAGTAGACAGGGCCGTGCAGGATGGACCGGGTCGAACAGGAGGGTGCTGGCAATGAACGGTAAAGGTTTGGACTTCTCCAAGATCAAGACGTACAGTGCGCGTAACAGGCACAATCTAGTCACTGTTGAAAACGTCATGCAGCCCTGCCTGATGCCAGAAGGCTCGCCGAGCAATCCGAATCCGGCGATTGAAGAAGTTGCGCGAGCAGTGGTGAAGGCAAGGCAGAACAGTCGCCCGGTGATCTGGTTCATGGGTGCGCATGTCATCAAACGAGGGCTGTCACTGTACGTCATAGATCTGATCGATCGAGGCATCCTCACCCACGTTGCAGGGAACGGCGCAGTCAGCATACATGACTTTGAGCTGGCCTATCTCGGCGGGACGTCTGAGCATGTTCCGACTGCGATCGAGGACGGGTCCTTTGGGATGTGGGAAGAGACAGGGCTATGGATGAACACAGCCATCAAGGAGGGCTACTCACTCGGTCTCGGCTATGGCGAAAGCCTTGCGCACTATATAGGCTCTCATCCTGGGGATTTCCCGTTCTCTGATTACAGCGTCACGGCACGGGCTGCGCAGTCATCGATACCTGTGACGTTTCACATCACCATCGGGACAGACATCATACACCAGCATCCATCGGCCGACTTTGAGTCACTCGGAGGCGCCAGCGGGCGGGACTTCCGAATCCTGTGCGAGAGTGTGTCGCAGCTAGACAAAGGCGTGTTCCTGAACTTCGGCTCGGCGGTGACAGGAGCTGAGGTTTTCCTCAAGGCGCTGTCCATCTCCAGGAACCTCGGTTTCCCAACGTACGAGATAACAACGGCGAACTTCGACCTCGTAGACTTGGGCAACTACCGGAGCAACATCGACGACAACCATCCTCATTACTACTACCGTCCGAGGAAGAATATCGTGAACAGGCCAACCAGCCAAGGCGGTGCCGGTTACCACATAACCGGGGATCACAGGGATACGATTCCTGCACTCTACTCGCACATCCTTCGGATGCTATAGGAGGTAGGGGAGCATGAGCAGGCAGAGTCCAGCTCTTGGTGGAGACAGAGTAGCTGCGGCGGGGTACCGGGATCTAGGTCGCGGGAGACTTCAAGAGATCCTTGAGTCGCTGCGCAGACTCAACATCCTCATTGTCGGGGATGCGTGTCTGGATGTCTATTGGCACGCAGACATGAAGCTCAGCGTCCTCTCACGCGAGACTCCGCACTTCCCGCTTCCTGTGGTTGAGGAGAGATTCTCGCCAGGGGCCTGTTCCAACGTGGCTGCGTGTCTCAGCGCTCTCGAGGTTAACTCCGTTAAGCTACTCACAGTCATCGGGCAAGACTGGAGAGGGCGAGAGTTGGTCGAACAATGCAAGAATCACGGGATAGACACCTCCTTGGTCATATCCAGCTCTGCACGCGTGACACCAGCCTACTGCAAGCCTTTGCGTAAGGGCATTTCCGATGTAATCTATGAGGACCCCAGGATAGACTTTGAGAACAGAAGTGCTCTTCCAGAGGAGCTAGAAGCCGAGCTGGCTTCGCACCTGCGCGAAGCGGCTGCCGAGGCAGACGCCATCGCGGTTTCAGATCAGCTGGAGTTCGGCGTCGTGACTTCAGCGGTCAGAGAGGTTCTGTCTTCTCTGTCTCGCGACGGCAAGTTGGTCGTCGCAGACAGCCGCACACGGATAGCTCTGTTCAAGAACATCATCACCAAGCCGAACGAGTACGAATGCCTCGCTGTCATTGCGCTTGATCCGCGAACCCATCTTGGGAGTTCCGGACCAGATCGGGGACTCGCACATGCACGTTCGGCCGCCCGAACTCTGAGCAGGCAGACAGGAGCTCCCGTGTGCATGACACTCGGCGCTGGCGGATCGATCTGGGCGGACGCCTCGGACAGCACCTGGGTGGCTGGAGTCCCGGTGACTCCTCCGGTCGATACAGTTGGGGCCGGAGACTGTTTTCTGTCGGCACTAACCGCAGGTCTAGCTGCTCGCTGCAGCAGCGTAGAAGCGATGAGACTGGCGAATCTCGCTTCGGCAGTGGTCGTCAAGAAGCTTGGAACCACAGGAACGGCCACGCCCAAAGAGATACTTGATCGGCATGAAGCACTCAGTGCGAGCCCGGCGCTCGGGCAAGAGGAGGTCTCACCACAGTGATCGAGGTGCTCCGAGAACTGCCCGAGACGCGACGACAACTGAAGGTTGCCATATTCGACTTTGACGGGACCATCTCGACGCTCAGGAACGGATGGGAGCAGGTGATGGCGCCGCTGATGATTGAGATGATCTGCGGCGATAAGGAGCCCGTTCAGCAAGTCATTGATGAGGTGCGCGAGTACATAGACCAGTCCACAGGCGTCCAAACGATATTTCAGATGATGTGGCTAGAAGAAGCAGTGCGGCGGCGCGGCCTCAACCCCGTGGTCCACGACGCCTGGTGGTACAAGAGGGAATACAACCGAAGGCTGATGGCGCTGGTAAGCGACAGATTGGAGGCGCTTAGGTCTGGCGCAGCTCGGGCGTCCGACTTTGTTGTCTCCGGGAGCGTAGAGTTTGTGAAGGCGCTCGTCGAGCGAGGCCTTGAGGTGCATATCGCAAGCGGCACCGACCACCCTGACGTCGTCAACGAGGCCAGATCGCTTGGGCTTCTGGAGACATTCCTGAACGTTTCCGGTGCGCCTGTAGATCGCGCCGACTGTTCAAAAGAGGCAGTTGTTAGACAACTGATCGACGAGAGAGGACTGGGCGGCGACGAATTGCTGGTGGCAGGGGATGGCAAGGTGGAGATCAGACTGGGCCACGAGGTCGGTGCGGTGACGCTTGGGGTAGCCAGTGACGAGGTCAGGCGATGCGGCGTCAACCCTGTGAAGCGCCGCAGGCTGATAGACGCAGGAGCGGACGCCATAGTAGGCGATTTCAATGAGCAGGAATCTATACTCTCATGGCTGGGGCTCGGGTGATGACTGAAGCCGAGCTGACCGTCTAGGTAGGGTTGACGGGTGAGAACTGATCATGAAAAGAAGGCGATGTTCGTATGAAGCAAGCCATCCATGCTCGCATAGCTGAGAAGGCCAACAAGATCGCGCAAGACGTTATCAACATGCGCAGACACCTTCACATGTACCCGGAGCTGCCTGGTCAGGAGAAGGAGACGAGCCGCTTCGTCGCTGACAGACTCAGATCGCTGGGACTGGAGGTGCAGACCAATATCGGGGGCTACGGCGTGGTCGGGATGCTGAATGGGGCGAAGCCAGGAGTGACAATAGCATGGCGCGCCGACATTGACGCCTGTGCTCTGCAGGAGGAGATCGACAAGCCCTACAAATCTCGAATAGACGGCGTGATGCATGCTTGCGGACACGATGCGCATACAGCCATTGCACTGGGCATGGCTGAGACCCTATCGTCTGTCAGAGATGAGCTGTGCGGCGCAGTCAAGTTCATCTTCCAGCCGTTTGAAGAGGGCGCTGAGGGTGCACAGAGGATGATAGGCGATGGCGTGCTGGAGAATCCTCGACCATCGGCGATCTATGGCTTGCATCAGGGCAGTCTAGGGGCCAATCAAAGCTATATGGAATCGGGATCAGTGAGTATACACTATGGCACAACCCTTTTCGGAAGGGACGTGCTCAGCATCAGTGTCAAGGCTTCCCGACCGAAGTTCAACGCATGGGCGGAGCAGGAACTCCTCATCTACAGACTCAGCCAGATCAACCACTACAAGAACAGGCATGCCAAGCGCGATATACACCATCTAGTTGACTTTCAGGTCCTTAGGAAACAGGGCAACGATGAGGCTGGAGAAATCCACATACAGGCCCGGTTTAGGTACGCAATGCAGAAGTACAGAGATGACATCAGGCTGGAGTTGTCCAGGATCATCGACGAATATAAGCGGCAGTCAGGGTCTGAAGTGACAGTCGAATATGTGAAGTCGACTCCTCCCGTGTATAACGATGAGGCGGAGTGTGAGGAAGCAGAGCTGATCTTGAGGGAGTTGATCGGCGATAGGGTGATACCCATTCTGGACGAGGTTCCGCCGCACGGAACAGACGATTTCGCCTGTTTTCAAGAGGAGTTGGGCGGACTGTTCTTCTTCCTGGGTTCAGCCAATCTGGCCAAAGGCATCAAAGCCTGGAATCACACTTCAACGTTTGACATAGATGAAGACTGCTTGCCTTTTGGAGTCAATACGATGGCGTCGTTCTTGTTTGAGATGCTGAGTAGAAGGAGCAACTGAGGCGCCGAGCAGCTAAGGCGCGGAGCGGCTAAGGCACCTCCTCACTTACCACGAAGAGCTGCTAAGGCGCCACCAGCCTAACGCGAGCAGCTAGGGCACCGCGCGGCTAACCCGTCACCTAATCGTAGACTCTTTGCAGATTCCACGTGACCGTAGTGGACATCATGAACTTGATTCCGCCACGCCGGAAACTCTTCGTCCATGTGATGCTGTTTAAGAGAGACGCGGCGTCGTGGTCAAAGGGCTTCCAGCTGCCTCTCTCTGCGATCGGCATTGGGGCTTGGAGCAGCAACGCAGTGGCTTCTCGGTTTTCCCCGAAGCTCGGGGCGATTCTCCAGTCGATCTCATCAGAGTGTCCGCTACCCCCGCAGTCGTCTGATGACCTCTGGGAACCGCGAGCTCTGTAGTTCTGGATGCTGATGGCCTTGTCCACGAGACCGTCCGGTGTGTAGACAGCGTAGGTTCCGGCGGCAGGATCCACATGAAGAATAACAGTGCATTCGCCCCTACCCATACCCACACCTTGACATTCCGACTTCGTAGTCGTGGTGCACAAGGCGGGGGACTCTCCACGTACTCCCCAGCCCACTACCTCGACAGTGCGATCGTAAGAACTCTGTACCCTGCACTCATAGGTGCCGGTGCCAACGCCGTTGACATCTAGCGTTATGTCGTCGATACGTGCCTCGTAGGTCCAGCGGTTTCCCCCCACAACGCTTGCGCATACGGCTGTTGGGTCATCCTTAGCGGGACGATCGTCTGATTTCTCGCTCCAGCTTCCGATGACCGTTCGCTTTACCGTCATTGACCCAGTCCATCGCGTAGGAGTGTGGTGCTCAATACGGATCGTCGCGAACCCCTCTGATTGCATCGTGTCCGCGATGTCCTCGACCACAGCTGCTGCAGCCTCAGGGATTGAGAATGGACCCGGGACACCTGTGACAATCGCGTTGGCGCGGACGTTGACCTTTGCCACTTCGCGAACCCCTCCAAGATTCTGGTCCCTCTTGGGGTACAGGTATGCTGTTGCAATGCCATTCGCATCGGTGTAGTTGTAGAAGATGTGTTTCCACTCAGCTGCCCGCGGCTCTGCGTAGTCCCATAGGCTCTCGGACCACGTCCAGACGACCATTATGTCCTTTTGCGGTCCAGGCGTCGGGAGCGAGTATGGGTTCAGGGAATCAAGGGCCGCTCCGGCTGCCCCCTGTTGGCCTTGCCTATACGACCGGTATCCGTGTACTAACGCAGGATTTGTGGTCAAGGCAGCCACCGCCTTGACGAGCCTCTCTTCATTCTTGGGATCGTAGGTCACCTTCGCCTCTAGTCGAATACGACGGTTGGAGTAGGGCTCGGCCGGGTCATCCCTCATGTGTATCCCGTCTCCGCCGTCAGCGTCCTCTGGTTCGTAGAATACTTCGAGCTCGGTCTTTGTCCCTAACAGAAGAAGGGTCTTGTGAAGTATGTCAATAGGAAGCATGACGCCGCCCGCACCGTCGGCTATTGCATCGAGAGCATCCCCTGCAGCTTGTTCGACGGCCTTCGAACCGACCTTTTGACCGACACTCCACGCGGCATCAGCTTCGCTTGCCTCAGCAGAATGCAATGGGACGGCGCACATCATCAGTGCAAGCAGAACGATCGCCAGGCAAGGCTTGCTGATGCCAGCGCCTTGGGTGCGGATAGGGTAAGTGCTTCGAGCGACGACTGGAAATCTCATTACACCTCGCCTCCGGATCCGGCGGTGCCGATCAATCCAAACATGTCTATGGTAAGCAGCATGATCTGCACGGGGTCGAGAAAGAGACAGCTGCTCAGGGTCTCTTCGGGCTGAGGTCCAAGGAGCATGAGCCGACGGATTGACTCGCCATCCGCGTTGGGAGTGTTCTCATTTTCGAGGCGAAGCAATTCCATGCCCCTGTCTGAATCGACCCACAGGTCTTCCGCCATACCCCAGCCGATGTCCTCGTGGATCTCGAATTGGTGTGCCTGCAACAGGTCGCTCGCCTGAAGGGGATGCGATGCACTCACTTCAGCGGTCCACTTCTCGGCTTGCGCGATAGCTTCTCGCTTGCGCTCCTGCACCTGTTGCTTGGAGCGGTTGTAGGCTGCCTGGCTCTGGGCCATTCCTCCTGCTGAGCTAGTGGGAATGGATGGCGCCTGTGACTGCGCTTCGGTGCTCGGTGGATCTGTGTCTATCGTGAAAGAGTCCATCCAATCCTTTGGTGAGCTGCTTGAAGACTCATTACCCGTACCCGTCGATGAACGCGATCCGGATCCGGAGAGCTTGCCGAGCATTGCCAGCACCGGCGCCATCATCTTGGCGCCTTCCTCGTCGTCCCCGATCGCTGCGGTGAGTTCATCCATCACATTGCCCATAAACCCTGCAGCCGTCCCTGACTTGCCCGTGTCCTTGCGGCAGGAGGAGTCCATTGGACCAAGAAGGCTGAACGGGCGCCGCTCCCTTTGACCCAGGGCATCAAAGATCAGAATTGCCAGACCTCTTTCATCATCCGGATAGCTGCTGGCCAGCTGCCTTATCTGCCTGAGAGCAGACTCGACAGCGGCTCCGTCAGTATTCGCGCTGACAATGCCAGCCTGCCTCCAACCAGAGACGATGCCGTCCAGCGGAGTGAGATTGCCGGCAAGGTAGCCCTCTGCGACAATCTCCAGTTCCAGATCCAGCAACCCCGGCTGCGAGCTTATCGCCCAGTTGCGCATGTCGTCAGCTGTCACATCTCCAGGATTCTCGCCGAAGTCGTAGTCGTCGAGCCTGTGGACCGGCACGCCGAGGCGGTCGAGTATCCGTTCGAGTATGCTGACCACATGGCCTATGGTCCGAGCACCCCTCAGCTCGACGGCAAACGCTATTGCGTCATCTTGAACCGAGGCACTGACTTGAGCGGGCAAGGCCAGTGCCAAGCAGATGAGCAGCGCTGGGACCAGAATCTTGCTCCGGTTGGAGCGCCAGTGGAGAGGTGACGCAGCCCGGACTCTCTCTTTATCGATCACGGCAGAGTTCCCCCTTAGGCCTGCATCGAGTCGGTTCTTTGTGAGCTTAATCATGTCAAGCCGCCGACTGAGTCTAGCCACACCCGTCACTCCCGATCCATCGCACTCACATGTCAATTCTACCTTACGATGGTGCGAGAAGTCGAGTATGTTCGGCTACTGGACCGCGTCAAGCCGCTGTAGGGATGCGTGCAGCCTGCTGACGCTTCAATCCTCTGCGTAAAGCATGCCGGGGCAACCGGGGGAAGCCAGCCGGCGATTGACACAGATCGACCAACGGGTCTACAGTGTCCTTGTCAAGGCATCTCAAGCGGATGTAAGGGGATGGGATGGACGTGTACTACCTGGACCTCAGGCGTGAGCCCAAAGTGATCAAATCCGGTCATATCAGGATGGGCGGAGTGGATCCGCGTGGGAACCGGATCAGTTTCACCAGCTACTACATGGAGATCAACGGAAAGCCGTTCTTCGCTGTCTCCGGCGAGTTCCACTACTCCCGCTATCCGTATCAGCTTTGGGAAGACGAGATCATCAAGATGAAGATGTCTGGGGTCAACATAGTCTCGACCTACGTCTTCTGGAATCACCACGAGGAAGAGGAGGGTGTCTTCGACTGGAGCGGCAACAAGAACCTCCGCTACTTCGTCGACCTATGTGCCAGGCACGGCCTCTATGTCATCATCCGGGTTGGCCCCTTCTGCCATGGAGAGGTGAGAAACGGCGGAATCCCTGATTGGCTCTACGGCCGGCCGTTTGACCTCAGGTCCAACGATGAGGGGTATCTGGCCTATGTAAGGCGGCTCTACGCTGAGATCGGGAGGCAAGTCTCAGGGCAGTTCTTCGAGAACGGCGGTCCGATCATCGGAGTTCAGCTGGAGAATGAGTTCATGTCATCGTCTGCACCCTGGGAGGTTACTCCGATCTACGTGCAGGAGTGGATTGGCGGGGGTTCAGGCGGAAAAGAGCACATGAGAATCCTGAAGGAGATCGCCCTCGAGTCAGGGTTGACTCCTGCCTTTTTCACCAGCACTGCCTGGGGCTCTCCTGTGCTTGAGGGAGAGATCCTGCCTCTCCATGGTGGGTACGCCTTCTGCCCGTGGACCATAGATGAGGACAGGCCAACCCACGCACCGACACCCGAATACCTGTTTAGAGACCTGCATTGCAGTAGACCGGGCAGAGCCAGCTCGGGCGGCGATGGCGGCCCTGGAAGCGACGACGACGGCAACCCTGCAGGAGACGGCAATCCCGCAGGCGATGGCAATCCTGCAGGCGACGGCCAGCCCCTCACCGTTGCCGACGCCAGGGCAGGTTACCGCATCGAGGACTACCCCTATGCCTGCTGCGAGATGGGCGGGGGTATGCAGGTCTGGTACAAATACAGGTTTGTAGTGCCTTCTGAGAGCGTCGAGGCAATGGCTCTAGTCAAGATTGCCGGAGGCTGCAACTTCATTGGGTACTACATGTACCACGGGGGATCGAATCCGATAGGCAAGCACTCGTACATGAACGAGCGAGTGGTCCCGAAGATCTCGTATGACTTCCAAGCGCCGCTCGGCGAATTCGGCCAGATAAGAGAGTCATACAAGCGCCTGAAGACGTTGCACCTGTTCCTTCACGAGTTCCGCGACGTGTTAATCCCGATGGCGACTGTGCTTCCCGAGAGCAACGACTCCATTGCGCCCGATGACACTGACACCCTGAGATATGCTGCCAGAGTCCAAGGCGACTCTGCGTTTCTGTTCCTCAACAACTACCAGGATCATGTTGAGCTCAAGGACCAGCAAGACATACAGATGCGTGTGAATACTCCTTCAGGAGAAATCGAACTCCCTAGGAGGGGCCGCTTCACGCTCAAGAAGGGCGAATGCGCGATACTGCCTATCAACCTGGATATCGAAGGGGCGAGGCTGAGGTACTCGACTGCCCAGCCCGTCACGCGGCTTCGAGTGGAGGACGAAGTCTACTACTTCTTCTTCGCCCATGAGGGGATGGCTCCCGAGTACTGCTTCGACAGCCGAAGTATCTCGAGCATCGAGGTCTGCGGGGGCAAGATGGAGCGCAATCGAAGAGGCACCATGGGGCGCGATGGAAGAGGCACCATGGGGCGCGATGGACGAGGCGCCATGGAGCGGGACGGGGGTTCGGTCTATGCGTTCGTCGAGCCGGGTACGGGCGGCGTCGTCAGGCTAGTTACGAAGACCGGTGCCAAGGCTGCGATATGCACTCTCACGAGAGATCAGGCGCTTGATCTGTGGCGAGTCAACGCGTGGGGCAGAGACCGGATCATCATCTCTGACTCGGCGGTCTTGGCCAGAGACGGGTACGTCAAGCTGCAGAAGGTCGGCAGCACCGAGATGACGCTCAGCGTCTTTCCAGATGTCGCCGATGGCCTCAGGACATCCCAGGGGATCTGCAAGGCGGAGACAGAGGGTCTGTTCACGCGCTACACTCTGAAGCTGCCAGAAAAAGAGATAGATCTGAGGATTGAAAACGTCAGGCCGAACAAAGCGGTAGTGCAGATCTCGCCGCAATCGTTCGCAGGTGTTGACGACGTGCTGCTTCAGATCGACTACCGAGGCGACATCGGCAGCGCGATGATCGAAGGGAAGGTGATCAGCGACAACTTCAACAACGGGACGACCTGGGAGATCTGGCTCAAGAGATTCCTTCCCGAAGTGGGTGAAAAGCCGATTTACCTCTACATCACACCTCTGCGCAAGGGAAAGATGGTGATCACCGACTCAACCGTTGGGCCTCACCGCACCTTTGTGGGTGACCAGGTCGCTGAAATCACATCGATCAGGGTTGCGGCGGCACACTCGGCTATTGTGAGTCAGAATGTTTGACGTTAAATTGAGGATGCGTATCTCTTCAGGTCGTCTAGATCTAGGATGCGAAAGGTTGAGAGGTGGAAGTCAATCAGGCCTTCCTCTTTCATCCGACTCAGCTCTCTGGACATCGAGGGCCGGGAGACACCGAGGAAGTCGGCCATTTCGTTGCGGTTCATTGGCAGGGTTATGATGGCAGTGCGCTGCCTGTTGTAATGATCGAGCAGGAATGCACTGATCCGCCCGCGCATGCTCTTGATCGTCAGGTATGTGACCTTTTGATTCAGCATCAGGGCTTTCTCTGTAACGATCCGGAGCATGTTCCTGATCAGAGTCTCGTGCCAAGAGCAGGCGTTGGCGCATTGTCCTACGATTCTATCTCGGGGGATGATGAGCACGGTCGAGGCTTCTTGTGCCTGTACAGTGGCAGGCCACCGCGGCTCCTTGGCAAAAGCCGCAATTTCCCCAAAGAGGTCGCCCGGTTCGAGAATCGTCATCACGATCCGGTCGCCGGCTGCGGTCTCTCTGACGACCGCCGCCTTCCCGCTGACTACTACTCCGATTCCTCTGAGACGCTCACCCGATGTCGCGATGTACTCACCTTTCTTATGCTCTACTTTGATCGGTTGGAGGCACTTGAGCATCACGGGCAGCTCATCGCGGCCGATTCCCTCAAACAGAGGCGATCGGAACAACGCGGGATCGGGGTATATGGCCGGATAGGCGTCTGTAGGCACCGTGCGCACCTCCTTCCGCATCTGCCTCCGCTTCCGCACCTGTGGCTAACGGAAGTCTCTATTGGCATCCCGAGATTGGCTCACAACGGCCAAAGTCTCTACACGGCACAGACTACTCGGTTTCTCCCGGTGAGCTTCGCACCGTACAGTGCTGAGTCAGCCCGGTCTATCGCCATGCGTATGTCGGATCCTTCACTCTCGTTCAATGAAGCGACCCCTATGCTGACGGTGACTCTAATCCTGTCGCCAGCATGCTCTGTCTCCATGCTCTCGACCTGTTGCCTGATGTCTTCAGCAACGGCCGTCGCGTTCTCCAAATCCGCTCCTGGGAGCAGAATCATGAACTCCTCGCCGCCATACCTGCCAATGACATCGGTGCTTCGGATTCTTCGCTTGCAGGCCTGGACTACAGTCTTGAGCACTTCGTCTCCAGCCAGATGTCCATAGGTGTCATTGACTCCCTTGAAGCTGTCGATATCAAGCATCAGGACCGACAGGTGGATACCCAGCCTATGTGCTCTCAGGGCCTCTCTCTCAGCTTCCTCCAGGAGCCTCCTTCTGTTGTAGATCTCGGTACCACCATCGTAGCTGGCGAGATTGTCAAGCTGATTGACGAACTGCCGTTGCTGTGTGATATCGAGCATGAAGTGCACTGAGCCCAGGAGTCTTCCACGGTCCTTCAGCTCAAATAGGTCGTAACGGAACAGCGCGACATAATAGCACGCTGCGAAAACGCTTGACGTAAACGGCGTCATGTCAAGCCCGTAGGGGGACAAACCTGCGAAATACGCAATCTCGACAACGCCTGGAACCAGTACACCGATCGTCAGAAGAACGGTCTGCATCTTCGAGCAGGCCGACCTGCGCCACGCTCTATGCGTCAATCCTATCCCGACAAGCAGGGTCCCGAAGCCGTAGACAGTGTTGACGATATACCAGGGTCCCTTTGTCAGCTTGGCGGTGACGAATCCGTTGTGCTGGACAATTGACATGTCAGCGTAGTACAGGTGGTGAAAATCGTTGGTCGCGCTGAAGAAAAGCGTGAGCACGGGTATGGCCATCAAGGCGATTGTGAGCTTCAGCGAAGGATCCCTATTCAGGAAAACCTTGTGCAGGAGCATCAGCCAGAACACGAACATGAACGGGAGTCCGAAGTACTCAACCTTTAGGAAGAACTTGATCCACTCCAGGCTCTGCGAGCGCAGTTCGAACGCATATCCAATCACGTATATTGCCATCGCCAGACTGACAAGCGAGAATAGCTTGGAAACTCTGTTCTTGTGTTTGGATAGCGAGTAGAAGAAGAGGCCCACGAATGAGAACCCTATCGCGAACGACATGCTTGATAGAACGGTGCCCATTCGCGGTCACCTCGTAGACAGTGCACACTACGAGAGTGCTTGTTCTAGGCCGGCGGTGTAGTATCCTTCAACAGCTAAATCTGTGGCCTCGGCTACAGACATCCTAGGCCAATTCTACTACACTGAAGCCAGCGAAACAAACATGAAGGAGGACTGCTACTATGAAGCGACAGATTGTCAAGATCGATGCTGAGAAGTGTGACGGCTGCGGGCTCTGTGTCAGCGCTTGCGCTGAAGGCGCGCTGCAGCTGATAGACGGCAAGGCGGTGCTCGTCTCGGAATCCTATTGCGACGGGCTTGGCGCCTGCCTGCCTGAGTGCCCAAGAGGGGCGATTACGATTGAGGAGAGGGAAGCGGCTCCCTTTGACGAGGAGGCTGTGAAGAGGCACCTGAACAGAGAGGTGCACGAGGCTGCCCCAACCGAGAAGGCGGCTGAATCCGCTGCCTTTACGCTCGCCTGCGGCTGCCCAGGAACTGAAGTGCGCGCGATCAGGCGGCACCAGGCAACGGCTGAAGAGAGAGCGGGCGAGAGTGCAGGTGAGTGCTCAGCGCGTGTGCCGCATGTGCGCCATAGCGCTGTGGGTTCCTGCGCCAGTGTCAGCGCCTCCGGAGCCGCCGGTGCGCCGGTTTCACGGCTGCGCCAGTGGCCTTGCCAGATACAGTTGGTTCCGGTGAACGCCCCGTACCTGGACAACGCACATCTCCTGATCGCAGCGGACTGCACGGCTTACGCATATGCCAATATCCACGAGGACTTCATGAACGGCAAAATCACTTTGATAGGCTGCCCGAAGCTGGACGATGCGGATTACGCTGCGAAGCTGACTGAGATACTGGTGCGGAACGAAATCAAGAGCATCACGGTTCTGAAGATGGAGGTGCCCTGCTGCGGTCGACTGCTCGAGATGGTCAAGGCCGCTCTTCGGAACAGCGGCAAGCTGATCCCCTGGCACGTGGTCACCATTACGAGAGATGGGCAGATCCTGGAGGCTTGTTGAGTGGCGGCACGGTTACCAAACCCGAAGGATTATGGGTCATATGTGGAGAATTACCAATGGTCGAGTCGGCCACGGTGAAGACGCAAATGGTGCAGTGAGGGTCTGATCACTGGATCGGTCTGAGCGAGGTAGTTCGTATGAAGAAGCTTCTCGCCCTCTTGCTTGCGTTGATTGCCTTGCCCCCGATCGTAGCAGCCGTCTGTTGTGCGGAGAGCGACAGCATCCGCCTGACAGAGAATGAGATCGCGTTCCTGAGAGATCATCCTGTCGTTCGGCTTGGTGTGGATCCTGGGTTTGTACCGTTTGAGTTCATTGACAGGGATGGAGCGTACAAGGGCATCGCCGCCGACTACATCTCGTTGATCACCGAGAGAACCGGCATCCAGTTCGAGGTCATGAAAGGACTGACCTGGCCGCAAGCCTACGACCTGGCCGTATCTGGAGACATCGACGCCCTGCCGGCAATCTCAAAAACTGAGGAGAGAGAACAGCACTTCCTCTTCTCCGAGCCCTACTACCACTTCAAGCGAGTCATTGTGACCAGAGATACGGACACAGGGATTTCCCGGATCGAAGACCTGGAGAAATCAGCAGTAGCTGTGCAGAGGAATAGCTCTCACCACAGCTACTTGTTGTCTTTCCCAAAGATCAGCCTGAGTCTGTACGACTCCGTCGAGGCAGCGCTCACCGCCGTAGCAAACGGCACCGAGAGAGCGTTCGTGGGGAACCTTGCGACCACGAACCATCTCATACGCTCGATCGGGCTGACCAACCTGAGGTTTACCGCGTTTGAGGCCGAAAAGGAGCAGGCACTCTACTTCGCCGTTCGTAAAGACTGGCCGGAGCTCGTGAGCATCATCAACAAAGCCCTGAACGCAATAACCCAGGAAGAGCGAATGGAAATCCACAACAAGTGGATCGATCTCGGGACTGAACCCGACTACGGCCTGCTGATCCGAGTGGTATCCATCGTGTGCACGCTTGCAGCTGTCGCAGTGTCGGTCTCACTTTACTGGGTCGCTCGCCTGAGGAAAGAGATCAAGAAGCGCCAGTTGGTTCAGCTGGACCTGGAGAAGGCAAGGCAAGACGCAGTCGAGGCGAACGAGTTCAAGTCCAGGTTCATGGCAAGGATGTCTCATGAGATCCGGACACCCCTCAACGCGATCACGGGTTTGGCGTATCTGCTCAAGAGAACCGAGCTCTCTCCGACGCAGAGTCTGTACATCGACCGGATCGCGCAGGCATCAAGAGGCATGCTGGGCATCATCAATGACATACTGGACTTCTCCAAGATCGAAGCCGGCAAGATGGAGCTCGAGTACGTCTCTTTCAGCATGGACCAGGTGATCCAGAACGTCGTGAACATCGTCTCCTACAAGATCGCGGAGAAGGAGATTGGGTTCAGGCTGTCCAAGGACCCGCAGGTTCCGAACTGGCTCTTCGGCGACGCCAAGCGCATAGAGCAGGTTCTCATCAACATGCTCAACAACGCAGTGAAGTTCACCAGCAGAGGCGAGGTCTCGCTGGAGCTCAGACTTGTGGGAAAAGAGAGCGACAGGTATCATCTGTCGTTTTCTGTTAGAGACACCGGCATTGGCATGACCGAGGAGCAGATGTCGAAGCTCTTCAACCCGTTTGTGCAGGGAGACAGCAGCATTGACCGGCGCTTTGGAGGTACAGGGCTCGGGCTTTCCATCACCAAGAGTCTCGTAGACATGATGGGAGGACAGATACAGGTCTTTAGCACGCCTGGAGAAGGCTCTACCTTTGTCATTGATCTGTCGCTGACAGCTGACAAAGAAAGGCAAGACTTGTATGCGAAAACCCTCTCAGCCGATCGTTTTAGAGATGTGAGAATACTGGTCCTCGAGAAGTCCGGATCAGACATGAGCTTGATCGAGAGCTATCTCAGCGCGTTCGGAATGCAGTGCGAGATCACGAGCTCCGAGGCCAGTGCGCTGAGCATGCTCACGGGTTCCAACGGCGGATCCGCTGAGCCGTTTGACCTGTTGATTCTGGATTACGAGACCCCTGCGGGCGGCGGCTTCAGGTTTGTGGAGTCCATTCGGAACCACAGCAAGATAAGGAAGTTGCCAAAGCTCATGATGCTGCTACCCATGATGAGAGAGGACCTGTTTGACAGGCTCAGCGAGCACGGGGTTGACATCGCCATCGGCAAACCGATCATCCCGTCCAATCTCCTGAACGGGATTCTGGACGTTCTCGGCTTGAGGGAGGTACCGGAATCCCAACCCGCCGCTGCCAGAGAGGCCTGCCCGACGAAGCTCGAGCAGACTCACGTCGCCCTGCTAGTTGAGGACAACAAGACGAACCAGCTCATTGCCAAGACTCTCCTCGAGCAGGCGGGCATCGAGCCGATTCTGGCCGACAATGGGCACGAGGCGGTTGAGCTCTACCGGCAGCACAAGGACAGAATCGACCTGATCTTGATGGATCTTCACATGCCTGTCATGAACGGACTTGAGGCGGCGGAGGAGATCAGGACGATCTCGGATTGCGTCCCAATCGTCGCCATGACTGCAGACGTGATCCTTGGGGTTCAGGAGAGATGCGCGCAAAGCGGGATCTACCACTACATCAGCAAACCGTTCGATCCTGACCGGTTCATCGAGACCGTTAAGGAGATAATCGAAGAAAGCGAGAACAACGGAGCTCGCGGCGAGCGTGTCCTTGATCGATCCGTGGGATTGAGGAATCTGGGCGGCGATTCAGAGGCCTACAGGCAGGTCTTGGATGAGTTTTTGCATGAGAACCAGGATACAGTGGACAAGCTTGCCCGGGCGATTCGGGAAGAAAGATATGCTGAGGCCGAACAGGTCGTTCACAAGGTCAAGAGCAGTTTGGGCAGTATTGGAGCTCAGGTCTTGTACGACACGGCCGTGGCGTTGCAGAGAGCTTTGAGTGAAGCGAACCAGGACGACATACTGCGGATCAAAGATGAGTTTTCAGCCTTGTTTGCAAGGCTGCTCGAGGAGATCACGGAGTCTCAGCACTGATGAGACTGTAGAGTCCCGGCGCTAGAGTGCGATCCAGCACAGTGATGCCTGGCGAAGGAGGGAGGACCGGTGCGTACCAAGATACTTGTAGTTGACGATTCGGCGTCAGACCGTTTGATAATCCAGAGGATGCTGAGCGACTACAGTGTGCTTCCCGCATGCGACGGTCTGGAAGCCATGCGTCTGATTGAGGAGCATGAGGACATCGACTTAATCATACTCGACCTGAAAATGCCCAACATGGACGGGTTCGCTGTCCTCGATGCGCTGAAGTCCGATACCAGGCACAAGAGACTTCGCACAATCATCCTCACCAACTACGAAGAGCTGGAGAATGAGATAAGAGGCCTGAGGATGGGCGCGGTCGACTACATCAGGAAGCCCATAAACATGCACTCCCTGAGAGCCAGGATCGAGGTCCACACCGAACTCCTCCGGATCCAACGCGCGCTCGAGCAGACGGTAACTGAACAGAAGCGGACGTTTGACACGGTTTTCCATCAGGCTGCGGTCGGCATAGCCATTTCATTCGACAGTGAGGGAATGCCGGTTGAGGAAGCTGATTGTGTCAGCATCAACCCGATGTTCGAGCAGATCACGGGGAGGACGAGAGGCGAACTCATCAAGCTCGGATGGGCCAGCATCACACATCCCGATGATCGGGTGGAGGACCTCGAGAACTACCGCAGGCTCAAATCAGGAGAGATCAGCAGCTACACCATAGACAAGCGGCTGGTGAAGCCCGACGGTTCAGTTGTCTGGGTTCATTGGGACATAGCTCGTCTTGCGGTGTCCGGCGATCGTCGATTCAACCATATCTGTCTGGTTCATGACATCACCGAACACAAGAGAATGGAAAAAGCGCTCATTGAGAGCGAGCGGAGCAAGTCCGTGCTCCTGTCGCACCTTCCCGGGCTGGCCTATAGGTGCTTGTACGACAGAGACTGGACGATGACGTATGTTTCGGCCGGTTGCTTCAAGCTTACCGGCTATCCCGCTGAAAACCTCCTGTACAACAGAGACCTGTCATTCAATGACCTGATTGCACCCGAGTATCGTGAGGAGCTCTGGGAGGAGTGGAAGCGCATCCTCGCGGACCGGAGGCCTTTCAAGTACGAGTATGAGATCATTACCGCCAGCGGAGAGAGGAAATGGGTTCTCGAGATGGGGGAGGGTATCTTCAACGATGCTGGCGAGGTGGAAGCGCTTGAGGGCATCATCATTGACATAACAGACCGGAAGGCAATCGAGAGCACTCTGAAGTACAACAGTGAGCATGACAGACTGACCGGCCTTTACAACCGGAGTTACCTTGAGGGTCTCCTCAAGAGCGACGCCAAGAAACGGCTGGCCCAGAACAGAGCTGTGGTGAGCGTCAATCTGAGCGCCACGCAGTCGTTGACCAGGGCTTATGGGTTTCACTACACCCATGATCTGATTCGGAGCATAGTGGATGCTCTAAGTGCGCTTACGACAAGCAACCGCACTCTGTTCAGCATAGATGACAACCACCTCGCGTTCTACCTGAGGGGTTACTCAGGTGAGGAAGAGCTCACCGATTTCTGCGAAGCCGTTGCCGGAGCGCTGGAGCCGTTGCTCAGGGCAGAGGGGATTGACGGCGGGATAGGAGTCCTGGAGATCGACAGGGGAGACGAATACGATGTAGACCAGATCATGAAGGACCTTCTGGCTGCATCTGAGCGAGCCATGGACACCGTCGAAAGAGACATCGGGATCTGCTACTACGACGCCGACATAGAAGCGCAGATAATGCGTGAACAGGAGATCAAACATGAGCTCACCCGGATTGCAGTCGGCGCAGACGACGGGTGCCTGTTCCTCCAGTACCAACCGATACTGGACCTCAAGACGAATGAGATATGCGGCTTTGAGGCGCTAGCCAGGCTGAACAGTGAGAGGCTCGGCATAGTGCAGCCAGGGGAGTTCATCCCGATAGCTGAGAAAACCAAGCTCATTGACCTGATCGGCAGGAGAGTTGTCGTCGAAGCCTTCCGCTTCATCAACAAGCTGAAGGCGCTCGGACATGACAATACCTGCGTGTCCATCAATGTCTCCGTATTTCAACTGTTGAGGCACGACTTCTGCAAAGAGCTGCTCGAGACGATGCGGGAGATGGGAGTAAGCCCCGAAAACGTCGGCATCGAGATCACCGAGTCGGCCTTCTCCTGGGACTTTGAGGCGCTGAACAGAATCCTGCTCGAGCTGAGAGACGCCGGACTCCACGTAGCCATTGATGATTTCGGGACGGGGTATTCGTCACTTGCGCGGGAGCGGGAGCTAAACGTTAACTGTCTCAAGCTCGATAAGTACTTCGTTGACAAGCTGATGTACCTCGAGCCGGAGGAGGCCATCACCGGAGACGTGGTCTCGATGGCCCACAGGCTGGGCCACTGTGTTGTCGCAGAAGGAGTCGAGCACGAGAGGCAGAGGCAGTGTCTCCAGGATTACGGGTGCGACAAAATCCAGGGATACCTGGTGAGCGGGCCGCTCAGTGAAGACGAGGCCTTGGAGCTGCTCAGGCAGCAGGGAGAGTGCAGACAGTCACCAGCGGTATGACCGCAAGGCGTTGGTCGTAAAGCATGGTCGTGGAGTTGCGCTGGCAGGTGACTCTAGCTTGTGACTGCGGCCGCTCACTAACCAGACTCTAGCGGAAGCGGAAGCTCTTCAGGTCAAAGAGGCGGCTTTCTCGCCCTCTGAACACAAGATACACAGCATGCACTCCTGATACGGACTGGATCGGGCAGGTTACCGTCTCCCACTTCTGCCAGCCTCCAGTGTGGCCGACTTCGCAGGTGCCCACGAGCGGCCCTTCCGGGTCGTCCAGCCTGACCTCTATCTGGCCGCCGTATGCCCGGCTGCCCGCCCGAGCCTCGAACAACGACACCTCCGAGCCAAAGTCGATGTACTTGTACGCCGCCCAGTCACCCCTGTGGATCTGGGTGAGGTGCTCGCTATATGTATCGAGGGCCTCAGTCCGACCGGCCGTCCCGGCCGTCCCGGCCTGACCTGCAGCGCCTGTCGTGCCGAAGGCGTTGGCGCATCCGGAAGCACCTGCAGGGCCGGCGGTGTCTGCGGTGTGTGCGCGGCCGGCGGTGTCTACGGGGCCGGAGGTATCGGCTAGCTCAACAGCTCCCGTCCTCACCTTGCCGTTGAGCAGGCAGGCTCTGTACGCATCGATCCAGACTCTCGCGTCCATGGGGCCCGATGCGCCCTGAGTTGTCATCTCCACCTCATCAATCGTTCCGTCCTCGTTGAAGTGGATGGGCTCTATGCATGCTCTCCTGCTGAAGTTGCTGGCCTGTGAAGAACGGTGGTAGAACACGTACCAGTTGCCGTTGAACTCGGCGATAGAGCCATGGTTGTTCCATGTTTCCGGATCGCAGCCGGTGTTGTCTATTATCGTGCCCTTCTTCTCAAACGGACCCAGCGGCGAACGGCTTATCGCATACGAGAGACATGTGGCCCTTCCCCGGCTGATGTCCGTGTAGACCAGATAGTAGATGCCGTTTCGCTTTCGAATCGATGCGCCTTCATGAAACCCGTGCTCAGCCTCGTTGATCAGGTTGGTGCACAGTGTACTCGGGTCTATGGAATCCAGCCCCGGCGTCAGGCGTGCTCCTCGCAGGTGGAACTGCCCCCAGTACAGATAAACCTCGCCGTCATCGTCAACGAGAGCAGCAGGGTCGATGCCATCGCCATGCGCGCCCGCAACCGGCCTGGCGTTCGAGAACGGGCCATACGGTGTCTTGCTCGTCGCCACGCCTTCGCTACCGTCAGCCAGGCAGAAAAAGAGGTAGTAGGTGCCGTTGTGGCATATGCAGTCAGGTGCATAGAGACGGCATTCAGTCCAGGGAACGTCGGAGTTCGGGCCCCTAGACCTGAAGCTTGTTCCATGATCAACCCAGTTTTCGAGATCGTCCGACGAGAAGACTCGCAGCTCGTAGCTGCAGTAGCTTGTATCGCCGCTTATGTCGTATGACCCGTAGATGTACATCCTTCCGTCGTTCCACTGCCGGGCTTCAGGATCAGGGACGAAGTGCTGGACAGGTAGAATCGGATTCATGGATGTATCACTCCGCAGACTGTGTACCTCCGGATGCTCACCTTAGGATGCCGGTCTCAGGATGATCGTCTCTAGGATGTTCGTTCCCTATGCGGGTCGATGCATGGCTCGAGTCATACCACCGGTTCGGACCAGAGGTCTGGGACTGAGCATGTTTGGCCTTACAATTTCACACCACGCTTCATGCTCCATTATACCTAACGTAGTGACAACCAACAAACCGTAGCCGGACCGCGTCAAGACACTGTAGGACGGGGCTGCTAGCAAGGCGACTCATCGTCCGAACCTAGACGGGGTTTAGGAGCGCACGTAGAGTCCGAGTGAGCATTGTAAGTCGCCCACGTAGTACAGGCATGCTCGCCTGGATTGCTCGGTAGAGATGAAGGATGCTCCTGGTGGTTTAGGCGCTGGCAGGTACCGCCTCAGTTCGGGGACGAGGAGTTCGCAGGAGGTCCTGAAGGACTCCCAGCGTGGTACAGCACAGCTTTCCCGGCAACAGACTATACAGGTCCTCTGTACCTAAAGCTTCGTGGAGCCGTGAAGGGTCAGCTGTACCTGAACGGACACAACCTGGGTCGATACTGGGTCTGCGCTCCTCAGGATACCTACTACCTGCCTGAGTGTTGGCTAGGTGAAGTGAATGAGCTTCTCGTGTTTGATGAGACCGGCGCCGTGCCAGCGGGTGCAGAGCTGATCGACGATCGAGCGTGGGTTGAGGCAGGAGATCTAAAGGCCGAGGACGAAGGTTGACCACCCAGTCTTGTTCTCACTCACTGCTGGTGTCTAGACGCGCAGCATCAGTCATTAGTGTCAGCGACCAGCGTTGGTCGGCTGGTGTCCCATGAACATGCAGGATCTGGAGGTGCAAACATGGCGGCTACTGAGAAGTACTGGGAAAACCCGGCAGTCACAGGCGTTGGCCGTGCGTCGGCAAGATCCTACTACGTGCCATATGCCGATGTGGACTCAGCTCGACGCGGCGAGCCTGGACTTTCACCGTTTTATCTCTCCCTCAACGGCCTGTGGAAGTTCAGATATCATAAGAGCGTTGCAGATGTCGATGATGCGTTCAGCTCAGTCAGCTTTGACGCGGCTGGGTCGGATGATCTCGTGGTTCCCTCAGTCTGGCAGATGAGCGGCTATGACATCATTAACTACACGAATGTCGCGTATCCAATTCCAGTCGATCCGCCGTATGTGCCAAGCGAGAATCCCGCTGGTGCTTATGTTCGCGACTTCGTTCTGCCTGCCGCAGCCAGCGGCAGAAGGGCATACATAGTGTTTGAAGGGGTTGACTCGTGCTTCTACCTATGGCTTAATGGCCGATTTGCTGGGTTCAGCAAGGGCAGCCACATGCCTGCGGAGTTCGATGTGACAGAGTTTGTGCGAGAGGGATCCAATAGGGTCGCAGTGCTTGTGCTCAAGTGGTGCGACGGCACGTATCTTGAGGATCAGGACAAATTCAGACATAGCGGCATCTTCCGAGACGTCTACATCCTCCTCAGAGACAGGCCGTCAGTAAGGGATTTCTTCGTGAAGACCCATCTGGCGGCAGACCTGACGACCGCCAGGGTTGCATGCGAGGTTGAGATCGCGGACAACACCGGTGCAGCCGTAACTGCGACACTCGAAGGCCCCGACGGACAGATCGTCGCAAGGTCTCAGACGACGGTGGCCGCAAGGGGACTGATATCATTCGATGTCGACAATCCACAGCTGTGGTCAGCTGAGACGCCCAACCTGTACAAGCTCTTTCTGCAATGCGGCTCCGAAGTGATAGCTGTCAATGTGGGCATACGAAAACTCGAGATCAAGGATCAGGCCCTCTGGATCAACGGCCGCATGGTGAAGATCAAGGGCGTCAACCGCCACGATTCCCACCCGGATCTGGGATACGTCACCCCGCTTCATCACATGCGAGACGACATTCTCTTGATGAAGCGGCACAATATCAACGCGATCCGCACTTCGCATTACCCAAACGATCCTCGGTTCCTCGATCTGTGCGACCAGCTCGGGATGTACGTGATCGACGAGGCAGACAACGAGATCCACGGCCTGCTGGATCGCAAAGACCATCCAGAGATGCTGATCACAGAGGATCCAGCTTGGGAAGATGCATTCATGGACAGAATGGTCCGGATGGTAGAGAGGGACAAGAACCACCCGTCGGTCATTTTCTGGTCTCTCGGAAACGAATCCTACTATGGAGTGAACATGGCCAAGATGGCGTCATACGCCAAACAGAGGGATGACACGCGTTTCGTTCACTACGAAGGTGCGGTGCACTACAAGGGCGATGCTGACACGTCGCAGTTGGACGTGGTAAGCCATATGTACATGTCGATCCAACAGCTTGCCGAGCATGGGAAAAACACCAGTGATCCTCGCCCTGTGTTTCTCTGTGAATACTCTCATGCCATGGGGAATGGGCCTGGAGACGTTCACGACTACTGGGAAGTCATTCGTGCTCACCGACGCCTCATCGGAGGGTGCGTCTGGCAGTGGACAGATCACGCGGCCAACATACCTGACGAAGATGGCAGGCCGCGCTACATGTATGGCGGCGACTTCGGGGACTGGCCCAACGATGGGAACTTCTGCGTCGACGGCCTTGTCTACCCTGATCGGCGTCCACATACCGGCTTGCTCGAGCTGAAACACGCGCTGGCACCCATCAAAGCCGAGCCCGTTGATCTCATGAGAGGTTTGGTACGCATACGCAATCTTTACGACTTCACTACCCTGTCAGATATTGCCATAGAATGGGTGGTGGAACGTAGTGGAATACCAGTCGCTGAAGGGCAGATCGGCGATCTGTCAACGAAGCCTCATGAGTGCGAAGAGGTTCATCTCGCTTACTCGGTGCCCGAAGAGGACGAGGCAAGGTACTACCTAACGCTTAGGTATAGACTGAAACGCAGCACCGACTGGGCTTCTCAGGGCCATGAGATCTCCTTCGATCAGATGGAGTTGCCAGTGAGACAGAAGGCCAGAAGAGTCCTAGCTGTCTCGTCTATGCCAGCGTTGTCCGTGGCCGAATGCGGCCCGGCTGTCGTGGTGCACGGACAGTCTTCCGGGATCGACTTTGAGTATTGCTTCGACAAGCAGCTGGGGACCTTTACTGGCTTTGGCCTCGGAGGTGTGGAACTCCTTGCACAGGGTGTTCGCTTCAACGTTTGGCGGGCACCAACGGATAACGACCGATACGTTCGGCATCAGTGGGCCGCCGAGTGCATGGACCGGGCAGTCGCCCACGTCTACAACGTGGAGATGTCTAGACAGTCCGACGCAGAAATACGGTTCCACATATCCTGGTCGCTCGGCGGGAGCTCCAAGCCGCCGATTCTGAAGGCGAACTCAGTCTGGACCGTCTTTGGAACGGGCGACATCATGCTGTCCACCAGTGTCAGAGTGCGGGACGACGCGCCCTTCCTTCCGAGGTTTGGCGTACTGCTGATCACACCAGCCGGGTTCGAGCGTGTGACCTATTTCGGCTATGGCCCCACTGAGAGCTATATCGACAAGCGCCATGCGACGCGAAAAGGCCTCTTCAGCACGACTGTCGATGCGATGTATGAGGATTACATCAAGCCTCAGGAGCATGGAAGTCACTTCGGGACTGAGTGGGCAGCCATCAAAAATAGCTTGGGTATGGGGCTGCTATTTGTCGGCCATCCTGAGTTTTCATTCAGCGCGTCCCACTACAGCCTGAAGGATCTCACAGAAGCAAGACACAACTTCGAACTCCGGAGGCGCCCGGAGACCCATATCTGCGTCGACTACAAGAACAGCGGAGTGGGTTCGAATAGCTGCGGTCCTCCATTGTTGGAGAAGTACCGGCTCGACGAGAAGGACTTCGTCTTCGCCTTGAGGATTAGGCCCTTCTATGAGGATCTCGTATCCGAACGTACTCTCCTGGGCATGGAGCCGGAGGTTTCAGCTGCAGGACGCTAGTGTTGCGGCGGCCACGATTCGGGTGTTACCGCTGTCCGACAAGGATTGCCGCAGCAGTCGAGATGGGCCGCGGTGTGCCGAAGACGTAGGGTGTCGGCAGGCGGTTTTCGCAATGGCCCGCAGGCCGCTGATTGCCTGCTGGTCTCATCCCTAATACTTGATCACTCGCCGATAGTCGCTGATACGGTCGCGGCTGTTGGTCGCAGTCAGAGCGATGGTATGCCGCCCCGGAGTCAGGGAACCGGCAAACACCAGATTGCCCCTGCCAATCTTGCCGTCGAGGTCGGATGACCAGACCAGTCGAGCCTCACGATAGATGGTCCCGTCGAGAAGGTCATACGCTTGGCCTGAGAGGACGACGCCGTCGGAGTCAGCAGGCCTGTGAACACCAAGATCGTCCCAACCAGTAATCACGCCGTTCGCTGGGGCACCATTCCTGTCTTGGGCTTTATCAAACAGTCCCCTCTGCTTTGCCGACGTGCGTCTGCCATGACTTATCTTACGCCAGCATTTTACCACAAGATCTATATTAGGGTTGCCGATAGCAGGAATGCGCGATATCATTGAGCTAATGCACGCTGCCAAGAAGGCTGGCGTCGGATTCTTCACACTGCGTTGCATGGATGGCGGTGCTTGCCATGCTCTCTAGGATGATAGGCTTCCTTCTGGACAACGCCAATCCGTCGATCAAGCTTCGCGTACGGAGCGAGATCCTGCATGACATCACACCGGAGGAAGAGGCCCAATATCGAGAGCAGATCCTCAGAGAGCCGATTGTGCAGCGGATCATCGCTTGCCAGCAGGAAAACGGCTGGTTGGGGGATGGCTTCCACGGAACCAGTGCAAACGCCGGGCAGTTCGAAGATCAGGAAACCGGCACGAAGTACCTCGCGGAGAAGGCTGTCGGCAAAGACACACCCGTTCTGAGGCGGGCTATGGAGGCCTTTGCGACTGTCCCGCTAGACGATCCATGCTATCGGACACGCGGCAGGATCTTTGACGAGTTCAGACTGGCTGCAAACGGCCAAAACCTCATTCGGTGTGCCTGCATCTCCCGTGCAGGCTATGACGACGTGATCGACATCTCCCCGCAGATCGAGCTATCGCTTGACTCGTTCAAGCGCGTTCTGGAGGTAGATTCCATTCTCGACATCTCTCGTCCGATCAACAGAGGCAGGAACCTCGTGTTCAACGACGGGGAGAGGTGGCCATGCCGCTACCATCTGGATATGCTCGCCCATACCCAGTCATGGAAGAGCGATGAGAACATCAAGATGATCGCAGATTCGACTATGAAACTGATGCGAACCGACCGGCCGGAGCTGATTGGCCTTGTTCCGCTGTCATGGGTAGGCTACGCTCTAGGCACACTGGGGGCTTTCCCTTCGCAGGGATTCAGCATCAAGACCTCCACAATCCTTCCCAGTCCGGTCGCAAATGCCACCAGGAAGCCCGATCTCTACAATCTAGAGTACATAGAGTGGTTTGCAGGATGCGGCGTCGTGCCCCACGTTCCGGCTCTGCACGAAGCAGTCTGCGAGATTGCCGACGCTGTGAGCAATGACGGAGTGTGCCGCATCCCCGTAGCGGACGATATCTTCAAGGGCTGGGGGCCTTATGCAGGACTCCGGCTGGAAGTCGACTGGAGATCAAAGGTCCGAAGGGATTGTGACATCACGTTCAGAGCGCTGCTGATACTTCACTACTCCAACGTCGTGGCATGAGCACTTCCGATGCCGTGGCGTGATGGCGCTGTCATGTCTTGGAGCGGCGCTCGGTAGGCGCCGCTGCGGCGATACCAGGGTGGGCGCAACGGCGAGCGCAACTAGGGATGGACTAGGCTGTACCGGAGGGAGATGAGATACGGTGAGTATTGACATTGGCATCTGTGGTGAAGGCCGCCCAGATCCGAGGATGGAGGGCGAGACAGGTCATGAGCTCATCCGACGTTTGTGCGAAGGTCCGGTCGACATCGAGTCCATTGAGCCGGAGCTGCTTGAGGCCTTCAGAAAGATGAACGCCATTCGCACCGATGGCAGCCAGTGTTTTCTCAACTTCACTTGCTTCCTCAAGAAAGACATAGAGCACCTGAACGACATATGCGACGGACTGGGCCGGGACCTGGCGCGAGCGGTCGCCCGCTGTCTGGGCGATCGCTCCCACGATGTCACGTTTGGTGAGGTTGAGCGGGAGAAGTATCTCTTCTTCCTGGTCGGCTGTGTTTCGCTTGATTGGCACGGTCTAAAGACCTTGAAACGCCTGGGTTTGACGCTCGGTCCCGATGAAATGGAGAAGCCGGGATATGGTCGTTTCACCCTCTTCGCAAATGAGCGAGTTCAAGGAAATGTGAAGGAGCTCTACTGGGGCAGCCACAACAGTACTCACGGCGATTACGTCTTTACTACGTTCGGCGACCATGACAGCATGAGAGTCAGCTTTCCAGATCTCATTTGGCATCTGAGGGCGGTTTCCCGGCTAGAGATTGCTGAGTCCATCCTGTGCGACATGACAGACAACTACCTACAAGAGGTCGGGGATCTGCTCAAATCGAGGGAGTTTGCTCATAGCACGACCACCCGGATTCTGCGAGAACTGCACTTCATAAAGGATGACCGCCTGAACATCCCGGTGATCACGGTTCATGATATGGCTTCAGTGAAGCCGGTGATCGACGCGGTGGACAAAGCAGTCGGGACCTGGCTGAGGGAGCACTCGGACGAACTCAGACATGTGTTCGCCGACGTGACCCCGGTGAGGGTGGGCGTCGATTTCCGAGAGGTGTTGATCCAGCTCTGGCACTACATCTTTGGGCATACAAACAAGCACCTGTGCCGCATGGGCGCGCTGTTCAACCCGTACTCGGAAAGCAGCGATTGGCCGGGATACTTGCCAGTTGTCTGGGAGAAGGGCTGTGACTTGTCGTGAGTTGCAACTGAGCAGTCTCGGGCTTCTCGGACCGTATGCGTCATGCCAGGACCGCATGGGCCGTATGAGGATCGCATGGCGATGCCAAGACCGGAAGCCGATCAAGACTAGAAGCTGATCTCGAACACGCACTTGTCCGAACCGTCGAGAATCGACTGCACCTTGCGGACCTTGACCCCAAGTGCTGCTACGATGCTGTTGTAGCTGTTAGGACCGAGAACTGCTCTGACGTTTTCGAGTATTCTGTCAACCTTGTTTGGCAGAGGTCATCCCCTTTTTTCACTGTCTTGCCGCCATTTTACCATACGGGGAACAAGAGCGGGCGACGTACCGGCCTTCCCTAGACAGGTTGCGGAATCGGAGGCGCTTGCGCTCGATTCGGGTCGCCTCGACTGAAACTAGCCTGCTATGTCGCTGTAGTTTCTCTTGGCGGGGAATCACAACCCTTGGCTGAGAGTTCGTCTACGTCTGGAGCTGGTAGAGAACTGATAGGTGCATTGGCAGGTTCGCGCTTGTAAGCGATGGTTGACCATTGTCGGCATATGTGACATCATATATGATGACAGCGTCTTCAGGAGCGGGTACTAGTGACCAAAGCTGATAAGCGGCTGGACAGGATACGTAGAAATCCTAGAGGTGTCTCATTTGAGGAATTGATGTCGATAGCCAAACGAAGGGGCTTCACAGTTCGTTCGGTTCGAGGGAGCCACTTCCATCTCCGACATCCTAGCATTTCCGAGATCCTTACTCTACCCGCTCGGTCTCCTGTCAAGCCAGTCTATGTGAAAGCTGTACTGAAGCTTGTAGATCGGTTGAACGAGGAGGAGTAGCCTTGATGAAGTATCCGATTCGGATTCGACCGCTGTCCGACGAAGATGGCGGTGGATGGTTAGCGGAGGTACCTGATCTGCCTGGTTGCATGTCAGACGGCGAAACCCCTGAGGAAGCTCTGCTCAATGTACAGGATGCGATTCAGGAGTGGATAGCGGCAGCAGCGGAGATGGGCCGCGAGGTGCCCAGTCCGAGACCGAATGGTGATGATGCCGAGTACTCAGGTCGCCTTTCACTTCGCATGCCTAAGTCTCTTCACGCCGAGCTGGTCCGAAGTGCGAACCGGGAAGGAGTGAGTGTCAACCAGTATGTGCTCTATCTGCTGTCGGCTGCACAAAGCGGAGCCAACCGAGGTGGGGTTTTGCCAAGAGATCTCGGGCACGCAGTGGCGCGGGATAGGTAGCCTTCGGGCTTAGCTGCCCGCGTGCTGCTATGATGCCGCCCTCCTTCGGTGAGGCCAGAGCAGGCTGTAGTCGTTCAGGGGTATCACGTCTCTGATCTCCCCTTTCTCTAGTTCGTGCGACCGTACGCAACTCATAGGGCACTCAGAGGGTGGATCTTACGCCACATACCACTGTGCCTGGAGGCTGAACAGCCTGTGGTACAGACCCTTGTTCGACATGGGCTCCTCGTGAGAACCAACCTCCACGATCGTGCCTCCGTCAAGCACGACGATAGTACCCGCCCTTTGAGGTCGTCCAACTCTATACAATGTCTTGATCGCAATCTTGCCTCTTTTCAACTCGACCGATCTGCTGACATGCTCCGTCATCTGTTGCCAGGGCTACCGACATTCGTCGCCAGTCATTCTATACTGAAGTTGCCTGGCTCAAAGCGGCAGCCGGGCAGACTACTGCTGGAAGACACTGCACCCTTCAAGGGAGAAAGGAGCTGTCAGCATGATCGAGACGATCTACTCATTTGCGAAGACCGATCAGAAGGCCATCGAGCGAATCATCGATAGTGACCATTTGGCTCTCAACCACATAGTGTTGCCCGGAGGCGAAGCGCTTCCAGAGCACCATGCCAGCTCGAGCGTGTACATGGTTGTAGTGAGAGGCACCCTCACCCTCAGGCTCGGAGAACAGGAGGAACGCAGCTACCCCGCTGGAAGCATCGTCGCGATTCCCTATCGGACCAGGATGCACCCACTCAACAGAGGCGAAGACGTGCTGGAGTTCTTCGTGGTGAAGGCACCCGGGCCAAGCGCAATCGAGGCGATGGAGCAGGCGCGAGGCAGCTGCAATTGTGAGGACTAGCTGACGGCATAGTCCTCAACTCACTGCAAGTTGGCAGAAGTCGCTGCCAGTCTGCACGAGCCACTGCAGGCTCGCAGAGGTCACCGCGAGCGCGCCTGCGGTCGCCGCGAGTGATTATGGGCCACTACGAGTTCGCACCAGTCACTGCGAGTCTGCACAGGTCACTGCGAGTCCTCACAAGTCACTGCAAGTTCGCAGTGGCAATGGTGGTACCCGTCGGCGCCGCACCGACGACTAGCGGCTCAGCCGTAACTATTGCTTGGGTGTAGAGCATCAGCGGTTCATCCTCGGTGTTCACCTGTCCAACATATACACCGGTTGGGTTTTCCCGCATCCGCGCTGACCTGTAACCTGCGTCGGGACGCCTCAGCCAAATCACATACAGCCTTGCATCGGGGTACACGCTGGGGTCCGGCACGTTGGTGATGACAGCGGTCGCACGATTCACGAAGTAGCTCAGCAGCACCACGCCGCTGAGTCCGACAGTCTGCGGAGTCGGCGACAGGAGAACTGCGCGAGAATCTGTGGGTCCCGGCTGGGTACCCGGAATGCAGATTCTTTGGCCGATCTGCAGGTTCTGGGGATCCAGACCCGGATTGGCAGCTAGAATCATGTCGACCGTAGTCCCAAACCTGCGTGACAGCTGCCACACCGTATCACCCGGCTGTATCGTATAGAGAATGCCTCCCGGACACACCTGACGCATCCCAGTGTGATCCGGATATGGTTCATGATGGAGCATAGCCCAACCTCTCCTCCTGAAGTCTCATCGAGTGCCCGCTTCGAGTACCTGCGTAGGGTGGCTTCACTGGGAGCGGAGAACTCCCAACAGACTGCGACGAAGCCTCGCACGGCTCCGGGCACTCTGCATTGTTCCGTACAGCATATGAGAGGCGCACGGAATGTGATAGGGTATGCCTTGACTCAGCCTCGGGCATCTGGCTGCTGGGTCGATCCACCGGCCTGTTCGGCGATTCAGCGTGGGGCTCCACTCGGTGTGATCTGCGAGATGTCAATTTGAGGATTTGGAAAAGGATCCAAACGCTTCAGGTCGAAGACCTGTACGTACTTGCTTATAGCATGTCTAGCAGCCTGATGCGTGGTAGCCAGCGGACTCAGTTGGATACGCCGAGTTGGGGGTGGAGGAGTGAGAAGAAAGGCTGAACACGAGGCTTCTCTCTTCAATGGTACTGAGCATGAAGACCTAGCCAACCTAGCGCCTACCAGACGAACGAAGCGTCAGAAAGACCTGTTCGCGAACAAGCAACCACAGAGTCAGACAAAGCATGACATACTAGCCTACTACCTGAAGCCATGGATTACGATCATCTCTAGGCATTTCAAGAAGGCTGCATACGTTGATGGCTTCGCCGGTCCCGGCGCCTGCGATACCGGTGAGGCTTGTTCGCCCGTGCTCGCAGCTCAGATACTGTCCGAACATGGTGGAGGTATTGAAATACACTTGTTCGCTACCGAAAAACGGCAGGAGATCTTCCGTCGACTTATTGAGAATCTAGACCCATTTAGGAACCGTCTTCGCATCGAAGCTATTTGTGACTCCTTTCGTTCTGCACTACCAAGAGTGATCAAGGCGATCGCCACGGGTGTTCCCAGCTTTTTCTTCATAGACCCCTATGGTTACAAGGATGTCCGTTTCGATGATATTGAGAGTATCCTTAGACTCGGCCATTCTGAAGTACTTGTGCATTTCCCATACAATGGCATAATACGCGGACTGGGAGTGCCAGCAGTCCACGATACGATAGACCACTACTATGGCCAGGCCAACGTTGCGAGAACACTAGGGAAAGCTACTCCGGAGGAGAAAAAAGACCTTGTGGTAACGAAGTTCGAGGAGGGATTCAGAAGACTGGGTTGCTATACTAGGTCTTTTGAGATCAATATGCCGTGGGCCGATAGGCCTTACTTCTACATGGTTTACATGACACGCGAACCGATCGGCTACATCATCATGAATGACCTGTGGATGAAACTCGAGAAAGAGCGAGAGGAATTACAGAGTGGCGGAACGATCAGCTTGTTTGGCATCGAAAGCCTGAACGCCACCCAGGAGACGCTCATGGATTTCTTGACATCGCTCTTCGCAGGCCGGACCGTCCGTCGCAAAGCAGCCATAGCGACCGCGTTGATGCACCATCGCTCGACAGAAACCGAAGTTGAGAAAGCACTTGCTGCCCTTGCGGTGGAGGGACGCGTAAAGGTCCAGAGCGCACAGAAGAGGCAGCATGGTCTATGCACTTTCAGGTAGGATATTTCTGCTGCGGCGGCGAATACTAGAACATATGTTCGAATGGACGGGAAGGAGGCGACACGTCAATGGCCTGCAGCTCAGTTATTGAGTGGACCGACGCAACGTGGAATCCAGTGACAGGATGTTCGAAAGTCAGTTCGGGCTGTCTGAACTGCTACGCCGAAAGGATGGCTAGACGCCTCAAAGCTATGGGTAATCCCAATTACGCTAACGGTTTTCGAGTATCGTTCCACGAGCACATGCTTGATCTTCCTCTGAGATGGAAGTCACCTAGGATGATCTTTGTCAACTCCATGGGCGATCTGTTCCACGAGGAGGTTCCCCTTTGGTTCATTCAACAGGTGTTCAGTGTTATGAACAAGGCTAGCTGGCATCGTTTCCAGGTGCTCACGAAGAGGTCAGAGCGCCTCGTCCAGCTCAGTCCTCATCTTGAGTGGACTCACAACATCTGGATAGGCGTCACCGTCGAAGACTCCGAGACCTTGCACAGAGTAAAGCATCTGGTGGCTGTGCCGGCACACACCAGATTCCTCTCGTGCGAGCCGCTGTTGAGTGCCCTTCCGAATCTAGATCTCACCGGCATCGACTGGGTCATCGTTGGCGGGGAGTCGGGACCCGGAGCTCGCCCGATGAACAAGGAATGGGTCTACGACATCAGAGAAGCATGCCTGCGCTGTGGCGTCCCGTTCTTTTTCAAGCAATGGGGAGGGACCAACAAGAAGAAAACCGGTCGGCTCCTCGACGGCCGCACATGGGATGAGGTGCCGGCAGTCTCTGCGCTGTAGCGTTTGGACGCGTTCATGGTTATCAGTCCATCAAGGAAGCGTACTGGTTGGAAGGACGCTCAGTTGTGATCTTGGCATGCAAGTCAGATCTACACAGGGATTCAGAACACGCCCACAAATCCCTAGCCAGTGTCTGCAGCATACGAGTCATCGCAAGCGACGGTCTGTCCTCTCCTTCGGAAATCTCGTCGAATGCCCCTACTCCCTGAAGCATATGTGAGGCTTGGCCAATGCGACGTCAGGCTGACTAGGCCTGCCGGGATTCGCTTAACCCGAGGAGCGCATCCGAGCCTCTCTTTATCCTGCGCGCCCAGCCACTCTTGGAACCACCCCTAGACCGGAAATGCCGCCAAATGGAGGAGATGAGAGTCGCCGTGTTAACAATAGCAAGCGGCTCTCAGATGAGACTAGGTACACAAGGGAGGTAAAGAGGGTGAAGAGGTCATGTGTGGTTAGCTTCCTGGTGATTCTTGGTCTGTTGTTTAGTCTGTCGGCATTTGCATCGGCTGAAGAGTACACTGTGGCAATGGTGGTCAAGGGCGCAGGAAACCCGTTCTTCGAGGCTTGTCGAAAGGGTGCAGTAGAGGCTGTTGCCGAGCTCGGCAACGTGAACTTCATCTTCCAGGCGCCCGACGTGCCCACTGCCGAGGGACAGATCGCCATGATCGACGCACTCATAGCGCAGCAGGTCGACGCGATTACCGTCAGCGCAAACGATCCTGATGCGCTCGTCCCTGTCCTTAGAAAGGCAATGAGCAGGGGCATTAAGGTTGTGGCATTTGACTCGGCTGTTGCACCTGCTGGGCGAGACCTGTTCCTCAACCAGTGCGATATGGAGCAGGTCGGGCGGATACAGGTCCAGCTGCTAGCAGAGATGATTGACTACACAGGAGAAATCGCTGTCCTCAGCGCCGCATCGACGATGGCAAACCAGAACACATGGATCGAATGGATGAAAGAGGAGCTCAAGCTTCCAAAGTATGAGAACATGAAGCTAGTATCAGTAGTCTACGGCGATGACCTCAGGGAGAAGAGCTACAACGAGGCTATCGGGCTCTTCCGCTCCTACCCGAACCTCAAGGGCATTATCGCACCAACGACAGTTGGTATTGCTGCAGCCGGGCGTGCGATTGAGGACCAGGGGTTGTCCGGGAAGGTGGCCCTCACTGGTCTGGGCCTGCCTAGCGAAATGGCGGAGTACATCCGCAATGGCACCTGCGCGGCAATGGCTCTCTGGAACCCAATCGATCTGGGCTACGTCTCGACCTACATGGCGTACGCGCTGCTAACTGGCGCGAGCAAGGGAGATCTTGGCGACGTGATCGACTGCGGCCGTATGGGTCAGATGGAGATCACCCAGGCAGCCGACGGCGGCAAGGAGATTGTGCTCGGCGCACCATTCGTGTTCGATGCCTCCAACATAGACGATTGGTATCAAGTGTACTAACCCGCGGTTCGGGAAGTGAGGGAAGCGGGTGACCGCTTCCCTCGTCCTTGTCCTTGAGAGGTGACTCGGCTGTGTCTGACTACATGCTGGAGCTGTGCGATGTCAGTAAGTCCTTTCCTGGGGTCAAGGCTCTCGATGGAGTGAGTTTCGCCCTGCGCCGGGGAGAGATCCACGCTCTGGTTGGCGAGAACGGCGCTGGGAAGTCGACTCTCATCAAGATCATCACAGGAGTGCATCGGCCTGATGGAGGAAGGATCGTACTCGACGGGGCAACGATTTCATTCGCTGATCCATTGAGTGCTCAGAAAAACGGCATCGCGGCGATCTATCAGGAACCAACCACGTTTCCTGACCTGTCTGTGGCTGAGAACATCTTCATGGGCCACCCGATCCTCGCGAAAGTGCTCCCCGGAGTGACGCGATTGCCCACCCGGGTGACTGGATTCCTCTCCCGAGTGGACTGGAAGGCGATGTACCGCGAAGCCTCAAGGCTGCTGGGCGAGCTCGAGGTGGATATCGATCCTCGGGCTCCGATGAAGACGCTGACTGTAGCTGAACGGCAGCTCGTCGAAGTTGCTAAGGCTCTGTCGCTTCGAGCCAGGGTATTGATCATGGATGAGCCCACATCTGCACTCACAGTAGAGGAGACGAAGAGGCTCTTCAAGATAATGAGGCAGCTGAGATCCGGTGGCACAGGGATTATCTTCATCTCCCATAGGCTCGACGAAGTCTTTGAGATATCTGATCGGATCAGTGTGCTCCGCGATGGCCAGTTCATCGCCTCGCTTGACACCTCCGCCGCCACAGAGCAGCAAGTAATTCAACACATGGTCGGACGACACGTCGGCAGTCTGTATCCCAAGCAGGAGATTGAGCGCGGGGAAGCCGTGCTGCGCGTTGAGGGCCTGACCAAGTACGGTGAGTTCAACAACATCTCGTTCACAGTGCACCGCGGTGAGATAGTGGGCTTCGCCGGCCTCGTCGGCGCGGGACGAACAGAGATGGCCCGAACCATCTTTGGCATAGCCAGGCCTGACAGCGGGTCAATCATGGTTGACAACAAACTCGTCAAGATACGGTGCCCTGAAGACGCCCTCAGGAGTGGTATTGCATATCTGCCGGAGGACCGGCAGCAGCACGGGCTGGTCTTGCCGATGAGTGTCGTGCACAATGTCACTCTGTCGATCTTGAGACATGTGCTCCTCGGTCTGACCAACGAGAGGCAGGAGCAAAGGATCGCAGGAGACTACGTGGACCTCTTGAGCATACGCACAGCTAGTCTCCTACAGAGGGTCAGCCAGCTTTCTGGAGGCAATCAACAGAAGGTCGTTCTCGCCAAGTGGCTAGCCACCAACCCAAAGGTCCTGATACTCGACGAACCGACGAAGGGAATAGATGTCCAGGCTAAAGCTGCGGTTCACCGCCTCATCGGCGAGCTTGCCGCGCAGGGGCTCGGAATCGTGATGATTTCATCCGAACTCCCGGAGATCCTGGGCATGTCTGATCAGATCATCGTCATGCATGAAGGCGTCATCACTGGCCGCTTCGCACGGGGCGAGGCCGACCAAGAGCAGATACTGATGGCTGCAATCGGCAGAGCTCGAACATGACGCACTGCGTCAAAGAGTCCGGGCACAAAGCACTGTGAAAGAGCCCGGACACGATGCTCTCTGCAAAACTGTGCCGAGGTCAGACTGCGTCAAGGTCAAGCTGTGTCAAGGTCAGACTGTGTCAAGAGGTGTAACAGTATGGTTCACGCAAGCACCAGGCAACGGAGGGCGCTCGCGCTGCTCTCAAGAATCAGAGAGCTAGGCATCATCGGTTTTGGGCTGCTGTTAGTGGTGGCAGTTACCATGCACAGCCCGCGTTTTTTGTCGTTTGACAACTTCTCAGAAATCGCCCTCGATGTCGCAATCTTGCTCATCGTTGCAGTTGGTCAAATGATGGTTGTCATCACCGGAGGCATCGATCTTTCGGTCGGCTCCGGCCTTGCACTGTCTGGAATGATAGTGGGGATGACTTACAAGCATGGCGCTGCGATACACCCGATTATTGCCCTGCTGATGGGAGCACTCATCGGACTGATACTTGGCAGTGTGAATGGTGTTCTGGTGTCAAAGGGCAAGGTGCCGCCGATCATTACGACTCTAGGCACCATGTCGATGTACCGTGGAATGACGTTCATAGTCAGCCGCGGGGCTTGGGTGAATGCCCACGAGATGCCTGCGAGCTTTATCGGTCTGGCCCGCGGTGCTGTGCTGGGGGTACCTAACCTGATTCTCATAGCTGCGCTTGTGTTCGTCGGCTTCTGGTTCTTCATGAGCCACTCCAAACCTGGACGCGAGATTTACGCAGTCGGCGGCAACAGTGAAGCGGCCAGGCTGGCGGGCATCAACGTTGATCGGATCAAGTTCATGGTCTACGCCGTGACAGGTCTGCTGTACGGCATGTCCGCAGTGCTCTGGGTATCGAGGTACGCATCAGCGCAGAGCGATTCGGCCTCAGGCTTTGAGTTGTCCACTGTCGCTGCCGTGGTCATCGGTGGAGTGAGCACCTTCGGAGGAACTGGTCGCATAACAGGCGTCTTGTTCGGAGCGCTGTTGCTTGGGATCATAGAGAACGCACTGAACGTGATGCAGATCTCTCCGTTCTGGAAGCTGGGCATCGAGGGGTTAGTCATCATCCTAGCAGTTGTGCTGGACGAGTTGATAGCTCGCAGCGTGCAGCAGAGCATAGCCAGGGTAAGGGGGGCTGAGCGGGGTGATCACCGCGAGATCTCTATTCAGGCGCTTCCTTAGGCAGTGGGAGTGGACACTCGTGCTGCTTCTGGTGCTTGTGTTTGCAATAAACTCCAGGCTGTCGCCCCACTTCCTAGACCTGCGGAACCTGCTGGACTCGACGCTCCACTTCACCGAGAAGGGGATCATAGCCCTAAGTATGACACTTGTCGTGATCAGCGGCAACATCGACCTGTCTGTGGCATCAACCATGGCCATGTCAGCTGCAGTGATGGGAGTGGCATACCGAGGCGGCGTGGCGATGTGGCTGGCTGTCCTCCTTTGCCTGGCGACCGGCATGTGCGGCGGTCTGTTCAATGGACTCGTGATAACCAGGTTCAAACTGCCTGCCATTGTGGTGACACTCGGATCATACTCGCTGTTCCGGGGGATTGCATACGTCCTGTTGGGCAACAAAGCGATAACCGGCTATCCCTATCAGTTTGCAGAGTTGGGGCAAGGCTACCTGGGCCAGACTCCGGTGCCTAACCAACTAGTCATCTTCGCAGTGCTGGCAGTAGTCTTCGGGATGCTTCTGCATCGCACGACGTTCGGGCGGTTCATCTACGCTATGGGAAACAACGAGGCTACCTGCAGATACTCGGGAGTCCCCGTCGATCGGATCAAGCTTATCCTGTTTACGCTCTCAGGTCTTATGTCCTCGTTTGCGGCCGTCCTCCTCACCTCCAGGATCTACAGCACTCGCCCAAACATAGCTCAAGGCTTTGAGCTAGAAGTTGTGACTGCTGTTGTCCTCGGAGGAGTCACTATCACCGGCGGCTCCGGCAATATGCTTGGTGTTGTTCTTTCACTCTTCCTGATCGGCTTTGCGCGGTTTGGCATGAGCCTTCTCAACATACCCGGCCAGGTCATGACGGTCGTGATCGGAGCGCTGCTGATCGTAGCCATACTTCTGCCGCGCATGTTGAGCCAGATAGCGGATAGGGCCGAGGGGCAGTCAGTCTGAGTGTTGCACATTCGGGAGTCTGTGGTATCATGAGGATAACTTTACCTCAGATGGACTCGCCGGGAGATGATGCGGTCTGAAACCACGAGTAGTGGTCTATGACTTCGACTACACCCTCGTAGACTCGTCAAAGGGAGTCATCGCGTCCATGAACTACGCCCTCGAGCGGCTTGGCATGGACGTCCCGTCTCCTGACACGATCAAGGGGACAATTGGGCTGCCGCTGGCAAGGGCGCTGGACTCGGTCGCGTCTAGAGCAGTTGAGGAACACGAATATGCAGCCTTCCTGAGGCACTTCATAGCTCGAGCAGATGAGGTCATGGCGCCCCTGACTCACCTCTATCCAGGAGTGATTGAGCTCGTGAGGACACTTCATGAGCATGGGATCAGGCAGGGGATCGTCTCAAACAAGCTCCGCCGCCGCATTCTGGAGATCCTCAGGAGGGAGTCCATTGATGGGCTCTTCGAGGTCGTCGTCGGAGCGGAGGACACGTCCAGCCACAAGCCAGACCCAGGAGCTCTGCTGTTGGCGTTGGAGCGTCTCGGCTGCCCGCCTCGACATGCCGTGTACGTTGGCGATCATGTAGTCGATGGGCAAGCGGCCGCCGCTGCAGGAGTGCCGTTCATCAGCGTCTTGACCGGGACGACTACCGCTGAGCAGCTTCACGAGTACTGGCCGGTAGCAGTAGTGAGATGCGTGACCGAGCTGCTGGCGGTACTTGGGATCGAGGAGTCAGATGCCGGGAAGGCCGCTGTGGGTTGATTGACGTCCTGCCAGGCGGTGACAGGGATCAACTGCTGCCTCGGCAGGCCAGTCGCAGGGCCCGATGGCTGGCTCAACCGGGTGGTCGCGGGGCTCGGTTGTTGGCTGGGCCGGACGGTCACGGCGCTCAGTCGCTCGCCGCCGACCGTCCTTCCGTCGGTATCGATGAGAACGAGTCGTACTCGATCGTCGACTTGGACTGAGCATCGATTCTAGCTTGGTTGATCGATTCGAGGTCCGTAAGCGCCTCTGATGCCACGTCCGGATCGAGCGCTTGCTCATCCGCCATCTTGCGGATCACTCTGGCTGCCTGCTCAGGCGACATTCCCTTCCGATACGGACGGTCCTCAGTCAACGCAGTAAAGACATCAGCGACGGCCATGACCCTAGACCCTATGGGGAGTTCCTTGCGGGACAGCTTGAACGGATAGCCCGTGCCGTCTATCCTCTCGTGATGAAACGCTGCCCATTCGGCGATTGTGCTGAGCTCGGGGATGGACTCCAGGGTCCGATACGTGTAGAACGTGTGGCTCTTCATCACGTTCATTTCCTCAGGACTGAGCCTTCCCGGCTTCTCTAGCAGTTCGGTGGGTATTGCCAGTTTGCCGAGATCATGCAGGTATCCGGCGACTTCCATATGGAGGCACTCGCGTCTGGAGAAGCCGATTCGACTTGCGAGTGACTCTGCTACTGCTGCAACCCCCGCTGAGTGCGTTGCCGTGAAGCGGCTCCTGAAGTCGATCGTTCGCCTGAATAGATCCGCGAGGCTGAGGAGCATGTCGAAATCGAGCTCTACGTCTGCTTTGTGCATGCGTTTGTGCAGTACAGACCCGACGCTCGGGGACGAGAGATCCAGCCAGAAGTACTCACGGTTCGCCAGTTTTTCGAACACGTCCACGAGTTCGGGCATGAACATAGCTCCAGACTCGCGAGCTATCCGATCCCGTATCGAACCTGACTGAGAGAGGACGTCTCTCGTGCGATCGATAAGCACAGCGATGCGGTCAGAGATGTGAACGATGTAGCTGCCCAACGGAACATTACCGCCGGCAGCCTCAACTACCTCCGAATCCAGTCGCTCATCCCACCGCACGTGATGAAGGCGGATGATATCTGCAGCTTCCGCTAGGGGCGCGAATGTCCTGAGCAGTGAGTACCCGTGCTCAGCGTGAGCGTGTGGCTGCACCACCTCGAACTCCATGGCGCTCACTCTCTCGCGAACGGAGAGAGCGCCCATATCGTGCAGAGCGGCCGCAAACGCGATCGTGCTCCGCTCGCTTTCGGGTAACCCCATTTCTCTGGAGATGCTCAGGGCGATGTAGGCAACCTGTCTGTGGTGCCCTGAGAATACGGGGCTAACGAGATCCATGACGTCGGAAAGCGCCATCGATAGGTCACAAAGCGAGATCTTCAGGTCGGCAATCACGGGATGTGCACCTCGGTTGGAGTGGCGTTGCTGAGGTAGTGCTGGATGCCGAACGGGACGCAGCCGGATCAACGGAACGTAGCCCGATCCCCGGAGCGCGGCCCGGTCAACGGAGTTCTTGTTTCTATGAGTTCGCTGACACTCCTCCATACCTCGATGAGATTGGGAGCAGCGTATTCGACACGCAGACCAGGTGGGCGTTCCGGGCCAAGGGTGGGAGCTGCTTTATGCTGGGTGGAAAGATGAACTTATGTTTGTAGGAAGATCAAGCAGTTCGACGTATTGATTCATCGGTGGTGAAGTCAGATTGTCAATGGCCAGTTGAGGATCCCCCTATGTCCATTCTATCGTGGCCACTAACATAGATGGATATTGACACGAGCTCCTTTTTTGATAAAGTGCCGCAGGCATTGCCATTGTACAATACGTTCGCGGAAAGAGTCCTAGCCGAATATCCTGATGTTCAGATAAGGATTCAAAAGTCACAGATCTCTACCGCCGGATACACCATCTCATTGCCCAAAATCGTAGCGAAGCTGATACGGAGCTCATGAACTGGATCAGAGAAGCCTACGATTTTGCAATGAAAGAGTGATCGGCAGATTCCATCGATGTGTTCCTTCGAACAGACGGTTCTTGAGATGACCAACAGACGTCGTGAGACACACGGCATATGCGCCATAATGAAACACGTCAGATTTTCACACCTTGTTGATATGAAGCGCCTCATCTGCATGGCGGACCGCTGCCTTTAGAGAAGGCTTCTCTTTTAGCAGGAGGGCAACATAGAGCGCCTCCAATATGCACAGCTGCGCAATGCGGCGAGCAAGGACGTCTCCCTCTACAGAGCGAAACTCCATCGGATCCGCAAAGGCGGCCGTCAGCAGCATGATGTCGCAGATCTTCGCGAGAGGGGAGAGAGGGAAGTTGGTAATGCCTATTGTAGTGGCGCCCATCTCCTTGCTGCGCTTGATGGCATTGATAACGCTCGCTGTTCGTCCCGAGTAAGACAAACCGATCGCTACGTCTCCGGACTCCAGGTGTGACGCTGTGATGAGAGCCAGGTCGGGATCCGCAAAGAAGCTGGACTGCCATCCTACCCGCTGAAGCTTGTAGTGCCCGGCAAGCGCGACCGCCGACGCATCGCCAAGTGCATAGAAGGCAATCCTCTTTGCATTGTTCAATGCCTTGACTGCCTTCTCAAACTGGTCAATATCTACAACGTGCAATGTGTCTTGCAGGGTCTTCACTGACGAGAGGGTGACCTTGGCGAGCAGGTCGGCGTAGGAATCATCTGGAGAGATGTTGGGATATAGGGTTGTCTCCTCCATCTGGGGGGTAGATCTCATCTCGGCTTTGAGTTCACGGTATCCCTTGTAGCCGATCCTCTTGGCCAATCTGACAAACGTGGCCTCACTGACGTTAGAAGCGTCAGCTGCCTCGGTAATGGTCATCCGAGTTGACGCTGCCGGGTCTTGAAGCAGCAGGTCGGCCGCTCTTTTCTCTGCCGACTTCAGTGAGTTGTACACTGCTTTTAGTCTTACTAGCCAATTTGGGTTGCTGTTCCCGCTGCTATCGATTTCATACATCCAGATCCCTCCAGGCCGCTAAGCACGGCTTCGATCCCAGCAATGAGCTTTCATGCTACTCACTCAGCTGCTAGTCGCGCATCGACGACAACCGATCGGAGGCTCCGATCTTGGGCAATCAATCCGACGACAGCCGATCGGGGACCCGACTTACGACAGCCAATCGACGGCAATCAATCGGCGGCCCCCGATCTATGACGATCAGTCGACGACAGCTGACGCGCGCAAGCCGATCAACAGAAGCCAGTCTATGACAGCTACTCAACATCAGATCTGAGCCGTAATCGCTCGCGATTCGTCATAGAGCTTTCTGTAGATGGAGTATTTCTCGTTATACATGTCCAGAACGTGCTGTGTGGGCTCGTGAGTTCTCTCGTACTGAACACACTCAGAGACTGCTTGGCGCAGTTCGCTATAGTACCCGGAGCCAACTGCGGCCAACATGGCTGCACCGAAACAGGCGGCTTCTTTGTTCTTGAGAGTCTTGATGGGCCTGCCGGTGATATTCGCTTTCAATTTCAGCCATTCCTCTGACCTGGAGCCTCCTCCTACAGCCACAATCTCATCGATCTCGATCTTAGCACGACTCAGATAGTCCAGATTGAGACGCAGTTCGAAGGTGAGACCTTCCAGTATGGCTTTCGCCAACTCGCCTTTGGTGGTCTCAAGCGAGAGGCCTAGTACGGATCCCCTCGCATTCAGGTCACAGGTAGGCGTTCCGGTTCCATTTAGGTGAGGGAAGAAGAAGAGCTTCGTTGGGGTTTTCGGCATCTGTGACACAATGAGGTCATATGCACTGATGTTTAGCTCGCTTGCCCTCTTCTTTTCTACTTCGCAGAATTCGTCCCTATACCACTGGAGCACGATTCCCCCTGTGTGATTGAGTGCAAAGGTGAAGTACAGGTCGGAATCCACGTAGATGTAGCATGGGTAGAACCAGCGGTACATCTCCTCGCCAAGTCTTGGCTCCGCAAACGCGGTGGAGAGCACCTCAGCTGTGCCGGTGGAATCCACTCCGATTCGCTCGCCTATTACGCCGGCACCCAAAGCAGCGCAGGTCTGGTCGTGACCTCCTGTCACCAATGCCACGTCTGACGCGATATGGAACTCGTCGCGCAGGCTGTCCAGAAGCTTCCCTACGACCTGACCTGAGGGAACAGCAGATGAGAGCAGGTCTTTGGATATGTCGAGTTTGCCCAGGATCTGATCGGACCATGACCTATTCGCCAGATCAAAGGCCATGGTCCTGGATGCCATGGTGTAGTCGATCACTGGGTCGGCTCCCAGCTTGGCCAGGATGTAATCAGCATAGGTCATGAACTTCCAAGCTGCTTCATATATCTCAGGCTCTTGTTCCTTTATCCATAGGATTTTGGTCAGCGAATTGAGGGGGTGAGGGGGCATGCCCGTAACCCCAAACAGGTTTTCTCCGCCGAAGACCTCTGCACATCGGTCAGACTGAGGCTTGGAGCGATAGTCCATGCCCAAGATGAACGGCCTGAGAGGGTTCAGGCGTCTGTCCACAGCCACTACTGCGTCGCCCTGAACGGAAAGGCTTATTGCGTCGACTTCGGTGACGCCAGAAGCAGAGACAGCGTTCTTGATCACTTCTTTGACGGTCTGCCAAACCTCTAGGGCATCCTGTTCCGCCCACCCGGTCTTGGGGTGAGATATGGAGTATTCCTGTGATGCCTGCCCGACTGGACGTCCCTCTTCGTTTATCACCACTGCCTTGCAGTTCGTGGTTCCTACGTCAAGCCCAATGAACGTGCCCAGATCCCTCCTCTAGCACTATGGCATCCGCATTATGACATGAGCGTGTCTTGGATCCTGCGCAGCTGCAGCAGTACTGATTCAGGTAGGTCAACCATATCATAGGTGATTACTTGATCGATCGCAACATCCGTCTTGAGCTTGGCACCCTTCGCCAGACCTAAAGGAAGGAACCGTTCTTTCTTCGCGGTTTCGTGCAGGTCTATACTGCCGCGGTAGCAGTACCCGCCTATGCCATCGAGCACCGTACCGGCTTTGAGATCTGTCTTTGCCACAGCTATACATTCCGAAGTGAGTCGCTTCCTCGGTTTCATGGTGGGCTCCCCATATATCACGGCCTGCGCTGCCGTGAGTGGAGTCTCGATGCTGCAGAGATGGTAAGGGCGATAGAGCAAGTAGTTCGGGCCATTGCCCATGTCTCGTTGGACAAGCCCCTCGATGATTCTTCGGTTATCTGTGGTTACTATCACGAATACTCCCGGGTGTATGTCGCCTATAGCGTAGTCGACAACGCCGGTCCTCCCCAGGATGCCTCCCTGGCTCCTCGGGCAAAAGACCTTGGTCAGATCTTCGACCACACATTTTGGACCGTGCATGCCTCTGACTTCGGGCACGAGACCTGTAGCGTTTGACACTGCCGCCATCTCGACCATGGTCTTCGAACCATCGACAAACTCCACCAGCATCTGAGGATTCATGTTCCTGGCGCGAGCTCGTTCCTGCCACTGATCTGGAGTAGCGTAGCTGTCGAGCGGGTTGTTCTTGCCCTTTCCAGCGGCTACTATCTCAAACCCCAGGGCCTTTGCGAATCTGTAGATTTCCATTATCGATCCTGGCTCGTCACCGGCCGAGAGAGAGTATACAACGCCTGCATTGTCGGCGAGCTGGCGTAGAATAGGCCCAATGGTGACGTCGCATTCGACGTTCATCATTACAATGTGCTTCTTGTTGTTGATTGCGTCGAGCGAGATTCTTGCGCCCATCTCTGGAGACCCTGTAGCATCTATTACGACCTGAATATTCTCACAACGAGTGGCGACTCTGTAGTTGGTGCTGGCGACTTTTTTGCCAGCTCTAAGCGCTTTGTCTGCTTCGCTGACGTCATCAGTACAAATGATATCTACGTCTCCGCCCGACAGCTGAAACCCTTCTGCTACTCTATCTGTAGTGAGATCAACGGCCACAGCGATCTCGATGCCGCGCATGCCGACCACTTGGGCAATGATGTCCTTGCCCATCTGTCCAACACCGACTAGACCGATCTGTATTGGAGTTCCGGCCGACTCGAGCTCTTCCAGCTTCTCATCTATTGCATACACGTCCAACCGCTCCCTGTCTGTCCGAGTTCAGCTGGCACAGGGTTACCTCCAAGGATCCACCACTACCTTCATCGCATCACCCTGCTGTGCCATACGGATGCCTTCCTCAATCTCTGTCAGTGACACTACCCTGGTGACGTATTTGGACGCACTGATCTTTTTGCTCCTGATCAGGTCGAGCGCCAGGCGATGGTGCCGCGCCTGGTATGAGAAGGCTCCAACAACCCTGATCTCTTCATAGTGGATCTTGTTGCCATTGAGAGTTGTCATTGGATCAGTCCTGGGTAACCCACCGAAGAGAACAACCGTTCCTCGTTTTCTGACGATTTCAACACCCTGTCGCTGAGTGTCGGCTACGGGTGTCGCTACGATGCAATGATCAACACCTAGGCCTTTTGTGGCATTCAAGATCTCTCTCACTGGATCTTGACTTCCTGCATCGACCAGGAGATCGGGGTGAAACTCCTCTGCAAAATCTAGCCGATGAAGGCCAGACATGAAGACTCGGGATGCACCTCTGGCTCTAGCTACTTCAATGTGAAGGCAGCCTATGGGGCCATCACCGATGATAGCCACAGTATCGCCTAAGCTCACATTGATGTTCTCCTGACAGGCCAAAACAGATGATGCCGGTTCTGACATTGTGGCATCAACAAAACTGAGTTCATCAGGCATGTGATGAACCATTCCATGCTTCAGCATGTAGCCGTCAACGCTGAGAAACTGGGCAAATCCACCGGGCCAATGAGTTCCGATCATCCTGTGATTGTCACACAGATTGACCCATCCCTTTTTGCAGTAGAAGCATTCACCACAGCAGACGTCAGGAGCTATGGCTACCTTGTCGCCTCGCTTGAAGCCCTCTGCTTGCGGGCCAACATCCTCGACAGTTCCGGCTATCTCATGTCCCATGACCTGTTCTGATATGTCACCGCGAAGCCCTGACTCGAAGCTTCTGATGTCAGACCCGCAGATACCACAGGCCATGACCCTAACCAAAATGCCGTCTATCGGGGTCGTTGGTGTATCGATCTCTCTCAGCTCAAGCTGTCTGGGTCCCACGAGTACCGAAGCTCTCATGAAACTAACCCGTTCCTTCTTCTCATTTTCCCAGCAGTCTCTCACCGACAGCGCCTGATGGATGGATGACTGCGAAGTCCTCCTTGGTGTAGCCTGTATATGTGATCAGCGTTGATGCTACTGCGTCAAAGACCGCTGTCACAGCCATGGTGCTGGCTGTGGCGAGCATGTTGAAGGGACACGCCTCTCTGTCAACCCTTACTTCAACCAGAATATCGGAGGATCGAGCCAGGACTGAGTCTCTGTCCTCGGTAACACCAATGATTTTCGCCTTCTTTCCTTTGACGCTCGGGATCATTTGAACTACATCAGGAGTGCCGCCACCCTTTGACAGCACTATCACCATATCGCCTTCTCGAAGAACACCGAGCGCTCCATGGACCGCATCGGATGGCACTATGAATGACGTCGGTATTCCGACGCAGGAGAGGGTGTGAGCGATCTTCCTGGCAGCTGCGGCCGACGTGCCTGAGCCTGTGGTGAAAAGCCGATTTGAGCCTAGCGAAGCAAATGTCTTCACGAGGGTGACCAATACTCGCCTGTCCATGCTGTCCGCAAGACTCGCTATCGCTCGGGACTCTAGTTCCCAAACAGATTCGATCGACTTGATGATCTCTTCGTCGGTCAATTCCGTCACCTTGCCTTCCGTCTCTGTATTATAACACTGGATGTGTCAGAATGGAAGATAAACTTTCGTATATGCTATGAAAGTGTGAAAAACAGATTCTTGATCTCCTCGCGGCTGTTACTGAGCTGCCATGCCAAGATCAGCTGCGTTTTCGTAGCACGGATATGCCGTTGAGAGAAGCTGACCGGTGCAATAAAGGCGCCATGCCGACTCCTCCGCTAGCGTTTTTGCTGTCGCTAGATGAAAGAAATCAGGCGGCGTTCAGCTTTTCCACCCACTGGGCAGTCAGGCTTCAGCTTGGCACAACCCTCACTGGTACTCCCGCTGGGGCGTTCATGACGATGCATCCGTCTGCGATAACACACTCCAGGGCCTGACCCTCACCCTCAGCGGTCAGCGTAGTTGCCTGGACCATCATGCCATCGTGCCATCCTTCTGGAGCCGGGTAGCAGAAACGCCCGCCCCTCAGCGAATATGCGAGGTAGCTTCCCTCTCTGAATCCGGGTGCGAATGTGGTCCAGTTCCGTCCAACGATTCTGCCGTCGACGACTATCGTGTATTCCTCGTTGGCCATGTCGATGTCAATGTGGGTGTCGCCGCAATAGCTGACATGCACCACAGAGCCCTCCTCCGTGTAGTCTTTCATGTCTCGACGATAGAGGAGTCCCAGCGGCAGTGTCACTATGTAGAACGCGGCAAGCTGCTTCGCGATGTCATCAGAGCCTTCGTCCCAGTTGGCCAATGCCCCGGTGGCGATACAACGGAGCATCTCAATCTCGTTCTGGCACGATGCCATGTACTGCATGGCGCCGTGGTAGATGAACTGTGTCAACGGAATCGGCCTATCCCCTGGAATGAGCGACTGATCCGAGTGCCCGCTGCCCCTCGTGTGGTATGCAAAGCCGACCTTCCCCACGAACGCATGGCAAAGGACTTCGCTGGTGATGTCGATTCCATACTTGTTGAACTCATTGACAATGGCATGTTTGCACTGGAGGGCGGAGTCGGAATCGACGAGCCATGCCGGATCGAAGTCGGGCCTCCGCGCCTCGGATGTCAGGACGTCCAAGTGATAGGATGTATGAATCCTGTACATCTCCACGGTCTTCTTGACTCTGTCCTTCATGCGTCCGGACTTCACGTATTTCGCCGGACTGATGATGTAGCTTAGGCCGGAAGTCCATATCCAGCCCTTGAGCATTTGGCCCCTTTCATCCATGGCGATGATGTCAGGATCGAAGTAGGGGCCCTTGTAGGCGTCATCGTAGTTGTCGTGCATGCTGAGGACTGTGTTGTACCGTCTGGCCTCTGATATGCACTCAATCAGGTCCTCATAGGTGCCGGCCAGCTGGTTCACCTCGAATACAAAGGGATATCCTGTGTCGTGCCCCTCGCACTGAAACCCCACCATATACACCACCTGTGGCACGCCGTCGGTCAGATTGTGCACTTTGCGGATCATATCCAAAACTGACCTAAAGGTTCGGCCGCCACTTCGGTTAGCCTGGCGCCGCCTGTCGAGCGCAGGACCTGTGGGCAGCATATACTTGCGGACCAAGGCTCTCTTGTAGATATCTGGCGTTAGGCCATGGACGCCCACACGTAGAGCACGCGCTGCAGCCTGCCAGGAAGGTGGTCCAAACGAGTCGTCTAGCAGCTGTACGGTCACGGATTTGGGACCTCGAACCGGGACAGACTCCAGGCAGCCATAGGCTCTGAGCCTGGCGATGAGGCCGATGCCGACGACGGCCATCTTGGTATCCGCAGTCTGCTGAATGCTCTGGTAGAGTTTGCTGTCAAGGTTTGTGCACTCGACGACGGCAGTTCCCTGGGGGGTGAATACCGCCGCGGCGTTTCTCACGTCGTATACATGCTCCACCCCCATGGGGGGTGACTTCGCAACCGGTATGAGCCGGCCTCCCATGAAGAAGTCCACCATGCAGGCATCGGAGCCGCTAGCCGATGCCAAGGCAGGCAGTCTCACTTCGATGAGTTCATAGCCGTCTTCCTCACTGATCTGATCCAGAGTGATTTCCAGCTTCCTGTCGTGGACGGCGAAATGCAGTGTCCACTCAGCCATCTTCTCGCCAGAGCAATGGGCTACTCCTGTATATGAAGCGCGGTTACCCGTCAACGCAGTCCTGCTATACTCGACACAGACATCCTGCTGGCAACTGTAGATCAGCCTGTCAGACTTCCTGTCCCTGAATCGAACCTCAGGAAGTGTCATGTCTGGACGTACCGTCATCCATGGTGGTCCAGTCTCATCGTGATTCCTGTGGCCACTTTCGCTCATTCCAAACACCATCGGCCGCATGGAGCTCAACCTCACAGCGATGCCGTCGCTGATAGTGATGGGGGAGTCGTCGATGCGCGAGTCATCAGCCGGGTCAGCTCTGCGGTTGTTGACAGGGGCAGGTCTGTTGAACTCTACGGTCCACGGCCTTCTCGTCCGCTCGAGTGCAGGCCTGCCTGATCCCCATCCAGACTCGATGTCACCGATCAGGATACGGCGGGTCGGGACTCCGTCCTTGCCGATGAGCGTGAAGGGAACTCTCTCATCATCGCACAGGCCCAGGTAGAGATGGTATGTGCCGCCCCAGATGCCGGGGTTGCGCCAGCGACCTGTAGTCGCCCAGATATCTCCCGGCTGCCACTGGTGCATAGGCGGATACGGATCCCAGGTGATGCGGTGGGTCTTCTGCTGGTGTTCCATGATCCTCTGATATCCAAACTCGAGATCCAGGAAGCATATACCCCGTGTAGTGGCAGGTTTCTGACCCGCATTCTGCCACCACGCAGTCACTAGAAGCTCATCGCCACTCATCATCAGGTCGGTGGATACTTCGACTCTCAGCAGGGCGGGAACGAAGCCCTGGCGCACCTCGGCTCCCTTACGGGGGTCAGTCTCGTCTATGTACATGCCGTGGTCCCTCCACTTGGATCAACACAGTATCCCATGGCCTGTGCTCGCCGTCATCCACTGACAGCTTCAGCACGTACCATCCAGGATGGGAGAAAGCAGCTGTCGTGGTGAGTGCTGAATCGTCTTCGAAGGTGACATCTCCGACTCCGATGAACTTCTCCCAACGCACCTCAAGGTGTTCATCGTCATCGACCACAGCACCAGCCAGTTCTACTTTGTCTGGATATGTGACGACCTGATCGGCACCGGCATCGACTGCGGGCATTCTGTTCGCAGTCTCATTTGAAATGATCCTTTCCTGACCTGGATCAGGGCAGTCGAGGCTGACGTTCCCCGTTGCGATGAAGTCTCCGGCCTTTCCGGGCTTCATGACTATTCCCAGACCTTCGAAGTAGTTGTCTACAAAGGCAACTGACTTCATCGACCCATAGGTATCATAGGAGATGCCGGTAGGTTTGGCTGAGAGTCGTGGATCCACATCCTCTGATTGCACCGCCCTGCAGACTATCCGGTTTCGTTTTACCACAACGTCGGCGAAAGAGGGAGCGTAGGTGTTGCCGCGTGAGAAATAAACGCCATAGAAGCTGAAGCCACTCGGCATCGAGTCTGACCGCAGCAAGATGTAGTTGTCCGTAACGGAGTTGGCAGGCGTCTCCGCATTCTGCTGGAGCTTGATGCCAGAGTACAGGCGGACGGCATCTCCCTCCCAGTGCCCCGCGTCTCGAACAATCATGTTTCCTGTGATCTCGATGCCTGGGTTATGGTCTCGGTTGATGAATATGCCGTCTTTCTGAGCATTCTCAATGAAGTTCCCCTCTATCTTCATGTGCATCAGGTCAGTCACGTGAGTCTTCCAGATCCCCCACTCAGACTGGTTTCTCATGAAGTTGTTTCTGATGATCGGCCCACCAATGATCGGCGAATCTCGATCAAGACTATAGCCGGTGCTCACCTGACACCCGTGCTGGAAGTCTATCATGATGTTGTTCTCTACTGTCACCTGTCCCATGACTTCTACTGCTGCTCCCCAGTTTCCGTCAGCGTATGCCTTTCGTGTCCGGCCACCGACGAGGATGTTGTTCTTGATGAGCGCATTGTGGGTGTATGGAGCGGCAAAGGAAATGGCGTAACACCCCTCAGGGTCCAGCTCATAGCGGATATCATTGCCCTCCAAGATGTTTCCGGTAGCATTGTCTTGGATCTCTATGCCTATTCGGCTGTAGTAGTAGATCTTGTTCCGTATGTACTTGTTGCCCGTGGAGTTGCCTACAGTGTGGATCGGCTCATGGGTTCGTTCGAAGAAGTTGCCTATCCACTCTGAGTCTTTGATGTCCCAGCACATGAATATCTCACCGCTATCGTGGAAGTAGTTGTTCAGGAAGTAGCAGTGATGCACGTTCTCGTTTATCATGACGGCATGGCTGTATGGCCAAGTGCCTCGGACTTCCTCCATCTCACAGTTCTGAATAGTGATATAGCTGGAACCGCCATATATGCGCAGTCCTTTACCCATGAACTTCAGATTGTCGATGACGATGTTGGTCTGTCCGTTTATGCAGAGGGCCCGCTTGTTGTCGACTGTCACTTTCAGCACGGCACCGTCTTCGCCCAGGAGATTCACGCCAGATTTCAGGCCTATTCCATCGCTGACCGTACCTTGGTTCACGATGTACGTGCCTGCGGGAAAGTAGACAGTGTCTCCGGCTGCGGCGGCATTGATGGCACTCTGTATCGACGCGGTGTCGTCGAGTTCATCACTGCCGTCGGCCCCGTACGATGTCACATCGATTACACGCATAGGTAGAGCCTCCTCTGCCAGAGAATCGGAGCCAACTGGACAAATCAGCAGACTTGCCGTCAGCACAGACATGACCAGTCGTGGAAACCGTCTCATTTTCCTCCGCCTCCCGTTCTTAGAGCTATCAGCTCAATGCCAGTCCCGGGATTGTCGTTGCCGCTGTAGCGCTTCTCTCTCTGGTTGTTCCAGGTCTCGTGAACACCTAGGCTTTGCAGAGGCGTCCCATCTCTCTCAGGATCGTATCTGGTCGCTGACGGGGGATCGTTGGCTAGAGCAGCTTCTACCAAGTAGTTGCGGGTGTTGGCCGGCACTCCGCGCTCAGCAGCGAAGAAATCGCACAGGACAGACTCGATCGCAACAGGGTCTTGAGACATGAACATGCTGGATGTCCAGTCGCCATTGAATGGCGGCATCCAGAAGCGGCTGGGGTTCTCGTTGCTCTGCTGCATGCCTGGATACATGCCATCGACTATGTAGAGTATGGTCTTTCCTCCAAGCTCCTTGTGACCCATGAGACTGACCAGAGGATTCGCGCTCCCCATCGGCCGGGTTGTTGTGGTGACGAAGTCGTGCAGGTGGGAAGGAGACCACTGGCTGTCGGATGTGCGGAATATCGACCCGAAGTGGTTCTTGGCTGCAGCGGTTATGCCAGCCAGTGTGTGCTTTTTCATAATAGATATGTTTACCATGTACTTGGCCTCTGAGACGCACGTAGGCAGGAGATCGGGGGTGTCAATGCCTATGCCGTCATAGTAGATGGGAGTTCGCGGATCAGGTACGACCTTCTCTCGTCCATCTCCGCCCTGATTGTCTACGAATACCACTCCGGGAAACTCCGCCTTCACTCTGTCGTAGATCTTGTCAGCCACCCATCGAGAGGCGTCATACATTGTGACGTCCTCTTCGGGTATGCCGCCGTCCCTGACCAGGCTGCGGACGAAGGCCAGCACGACCTGGGGAGAGAGATCCACAGTATTGTGGATGCATGTGTGACGGTCTTGCGTGTTGAGGTTAAGCTTAACCACGACCTTCTCACCGGCTGAGTATGGCGCGGATTCGCCTTCGAGCTTTGTGTTCGCATATCTGAACAGCCGCTCCCATGAATCCCTGGCATCGCTGCCGCCAGTGAGGGCCAAGAGCGATTCGTGGAACATCCGATCCACCACGGCCTGATCTGTGTGTTCATCTTCCCACCAGTAGCCGCTCTCTCCATCCCAGGAGGTCGCGTCAGGATCGTGGCACCATACCACTCGACCGGGGTTGATCCCGACACCGACTCCAACAGGACCGACTATGCTGGCTGATTGCGTATCCGAATGCAGGCCAACCACAGCGATTCCGCCTATAACGAGAATGAGGACTGCGAATCCGAGGGCAGCTTGGTACCGCCTTTGGATCAGCAGGCGCCGCAGTCGTCTGTCGGCTGCCAAAGATCCGACCAAGCCCGAGACCCAGACGACAAAGGCTGCGGCCAGCGGAGCAGCGGCCTTCTGACAGGGGTATGTTGCCCTGCTCGGCTTCGGAATGACTCTTATCAAGAACCAAATAAGGGCCAGAAACCCGCCGACGGGAAGAAACCATCTCGAGATTCCCGAGCGCTTCATTCCCAAGTGGTTGCCAGGATCAATGATCCGCCCGGTCTTCGGGCATATACGTTTGGCCTCTTCTAGATCGTTTGTAGTCATGCAGAGCACCTCCACGGACTGTTGGTTACACACTCATTCTACCACATTTCGGACCGGCAATTTTCATGTTGCCGAACAAAAAAAGAAAAAAATCCGCGAAGTCAGCAGGATTTCGCGACGGAGCCTAGTATTTGGGTACTATCGGTTGCTGGTGGATGCGATCTCGGCTACCAGTGAGCGGACGGAAAGGAAGGAGGCATTTACACAATGGGAGGATCTCTGAGAAGAATTGTCACCATTGGGCTGTGCGTAATTCTTGTGACGTCGATGGCCGCACTTGTCCAGGCAGAGGAGTATCCGAAATTCGACCTCGGTGGAGAAACTGTGTCGTTCGTCGTAGGTTGGGATGGATGGTATCAGTTGTTCTTTGGTCAGTTCCAGGATGGCGAAGGCAAGGCGTGGAAAGAAGAAGTCGAGAAGATGTTCAACTGCAAGATCGAGTTCAAGAATCCCAAGGCCTGGCCTGCATCTGATGAGGAGAAGCAAGCGATCCTCGCCGGTGACGAGCCTAACGATATCCTGATCTGGCATAGCTCCTTCATGAAGGGATTCGGATTCGTTGAGTTCTCCACTCCGGCCGAAGAGTTCGTTGAGGAAGGGTTCTGGCAGAGATATCCCAATATCGGCTTGGCTCAGAATCCGGAGAAGTGGGCGAAGTTCGGTCGACAGACTGTCCTATTCCCTGCTCAGCTGCTGCCGGCGGCATGCCGTGTCGTCATGTGGAACAAGACCCTCTTCGAGAGAGAGGGCCTGCCCAACCTCTATGAGCTAGTCGAGAACAACGAGTGGACATGGGACAAGATGATTGAGATCGCCAACCTGGCCACCAAGGATACGGACGGCGATGGCGAGATCGATCAGTGGGGATTCTGGATTCCTGAGGGGCAGATTCCTCCGATCGCAACCAATGGCGGACGCGCCGTGCGTGAGATCGATGGGAAGCTGGTATACACCGCCAATGAGCCAGCCTTCATCGAGGGTGTCCGCATTGCCAATGAGATCTTGAACATAGGCGAGGCCATGGCTCCCCAGGGCTTCCATGAGAATCACTCAGTTTGGAAGCAGGGCAAAATCGCCATGAGGATGGTTGAGCACGTCGAGATGCTCGACTATCCAATCGTCTTCGAAATCGAGGACGACTTCGGCGTAGTTCCTCCTCCGATGGGACCGAATGTTGACAGCATCTACTCAGATGACTACGCCATTGACGGATCTCGTATGTTCGGGCTCATCATCCCGAAGGGTGTCAAGAACCCCAGAGCGAAGATAGAAGTAGCCAATGCCCTGTTCAAGCTCACCGTGCCTTACATAGATCCTGAGACTGGTCTCGAAGATGCTTGGATGGCGTGGGCGGCTAAGTTCAACATCAGAGACGAAGAGACTCTGGAGATGATGAAGCTCGTCGACTCGAAGGTCGATGCTCATGCTTCTATGCACTACTTCGACGTTTTGAGCGATGTCGATATGGCCAGCCCAGCTGCCGGGCTCAATGCCAAGGCACCAGTAGTTCAGGCCATGCTGGACGAGGAGTTCAACTGAGTCAATCAGTCATCGATGACACAGACCCGGTCATGATGAGACCGATTCGTCCATGACGGCGTGCAACTACTGAAAATGAGTTTGCCCTCGGCAAAGAGTAGTGATGCTCGGCTGAGGGCAACTCTGTCTTAGCAAGGTTGAGATGTCGGGTGTGGTGGTCCAGCGTTCTGTTTCCGGGGAGTTGAGATGATGAGGCACGCTACCGTTGTCCATCCTAGGATGCTTATCACCGCTGTCATCGGTCTTGTGCTGGTAGTGTTCGGCGCAATGGAAGGCCTCGCTACCGCAGACGCTTTGGACGATGTCGCCACATCAGACGCCCTCGAGGATGTGGCCACCTTTTACGAGCGGCAGATCGCGTATGACGACTACCTCGCACAGTACGCGGGAGCACCGCGCCCGAACATCAAGGTCATAGTGCCGGCAGTATCGTACACGTCCGGCGAGGGGGTCACCATCGTTGAGGAGCTTGGAGGGTTGTCCGGCAGTGTAGTTCGCACCGATGAGGGCGGATACATAGAGTGGCAGGTCAATGTGCCGGAAGCCGGACTCTACAACATCGCCCTGACTTATTACCCCCTGCCCGGGAGAGGCATTGCCATCGAGAGGGCTTTGACCATCAACGGCGACAGGCTTTTTGAGGGGACTCAATTCCTGAGCTTTCAGAGGGTCTGGGGAGACTCCGGCCCGGTCCGAAAGGATACAGCGGGAAACGATGTCCGCCCGAGACAGGTGGAGAGGCCGGAGTGGCAGACTGTCTACATCACGGACCCTGTCGGGTACGAGCTTCAGCCCTATAGCTTCTACCTGCAAGAAGGCGTCAATGTGATACGTATAGATTCGCTGTCCGAGCCCATGGCAATATCGGAATTGCGGTTGGAGCAGGCGGAGGCGGCCAGGCCCTATAGGGTCGTTGCTCAGGAGTACATGGAACTAGGGTATAAGCCGACCACTGGAGTTCTTCAGAAGATTCAGGGAGAGAACGCCGTCCGCAGATCTGCCATCGGGATATTCGCCGAGTTCGACAAGGGGGATCCTTCTCTGGAACCATACCATCCTGCCCAGGTGAGGCTGAACTCCATCGGAGGCTTCAGATGGCAGCTGACCGGGGAGTGGGTGGAGTGGGAGTTCGAAGTGCCAGAGGATGGGCTTTACCAGATAGCTATCAAGGGCAAGCAGGACCTGGTCCGGGGTTCTTACAGCAGCCGCAAGATGATGATCGACGGCAAGGTGCCGTTCAGTGAGGCAGAGGCGATCAAGTTCTCATTCACCGATCGTTACTCCATGGTCCCTCTCACAGATGAGTACGGGAATCCCGCTCTCGTCTATCTGACCAGAGGAAAGCACGTTATGAGACTCGAGGTCACCCTCGGAGATCTGGCTCACATCCTGGAGCGGACTGAGAACGTGCTCTATCAACTGACTACCATCTACAGAACAATCATGATGGTTACGTCGGCCAACCCTGACCCTCTCCGAAGCTATCAGCTGGAGAAGAGGATCCCCGGTCTGGTAGAGTCGCTGCAGGCTGCGAGCCAGGAGCTGACTGATCTAGCTTTGGCGTTCGAGACGGTCACTGGCCAGCAGGGAGGCCACACTACCTTCCTTAGAGACTTCGCGAGACTGCTGAGGAACATGTCTGCCAGGCCGGACCTCATCCCCAGTCACTTCGCTACCTATAGAGACAGCGTTGGTTCGCTGGGCGAGTGGATGCAGAACTCCCGCAACCAACCGCTGCAGATCGACTACATCGTGGTGGCTTCGCCGGACCAGAAACTGCCGAGCGCATCGCCGACCTTCTGGCAGCTGGTGAGGCATGAGCTCAGCGCTCTAGCCGCATCGTTTACCCATGACTATACCGGAGTGCACGACATCAGCACTAGTGCTGACGGCGGTTCAGGTGAACAGGAGACATCTGATGAGGCGATCAAGGTTTGGATTGGCCAAAGCACCTATGTGGGCGGTGGCGGCGGAGCCGGCAGAGACCAGGCCCAGATTCTGAAGCAGATGATCGAGGATACGTTCACCCCTGAGACGGGTATACAAGTGAACCTGGAGCTGATCTCGGATACAGGGTCACTTCTGATACCTGCGATTATAGCAGGCACGGCTCCCGATGTGGCGCTCGGGGCCCTCAACATGGACCTGGCCTTCAGAGGAGCTATAGCAGACCTTCGTCAGTTCGAGGATTTCGAGGAAGTAGCTCAGAGATTCTCCAAGTCAGCTTTCACCTCGATGAGGATACGGGACAAGGTGTATGGACTGCCGGAGACCCATCCGTTCCCGGTGCTTTTCTACAGAAAAGATGTCCTGGCGGAACTGGGCCTTGAAGTGCCCCAGACCTGGGACGACGTGTATAGAATGGTTCCGGAGCTGCAGAGGAACTACATGCAGATTGGACTCTCGCCCACTATGGGCACGTATCTGATGCTGCTGTATCAGAAGGGGGTGCCTCTCTACAAGGAGGATATGGTGGCTACGAACCTGGACTCTGAGCTAGCCATAGCCACCCTGAAGCAGTTGACGGACCTGTACAGGCTATATGAGTTCCCACTGGAGTTCAATGCAGCGAACAGATTCCGGATGGGAGAAATGCCGCTGGTGATCGGCGACTACGGATTCTACAACCAGATCAAGGTCTTCGCCCCTGAGCTGCGAGGCGAGTGGGGAATAGCGCTTGTGCCAGGGACAGTGAGAGAAGATGGAACCATCAGCAGGGTGGTGCCGGCGGGCAGTTCCGGAGCGATCATCCTGGAGGGGTCAAAAAAGAAAGAGGCTGCGTGGGAGTTTCTGAAGTGGTGGACCAGGGCAGATACCCAGGCCAGGTTTGGTCGGGAGCTGGAGGCGCTCATGGGAGCGGCAGCGAGGTATCCGACGGCCAACATGGAGGCGCTCGAGCAGCTGCCATGGGGTTCGAGTGAGCGAGCGGTCTTGCTGGAGCAGTGGAAGTGGGTAGAGGGGACCCCGCCGGTGCTGGGAGGATACTACGTCACCAGGATGTTCGACTGGCTCTTTAGGGCAGTGGTGCTGGATGGCAAGCCTGTGAGGGAGTCTGTGGTTGACTACGATCGTATGATCAATGAGGAGATAGCCCGAAAGCGCCTAGAGTTTGGATACGAGACCAACCTGGAAGATGTACCTGAGGAGTGGAAGAAGGCGTATTGGGATCATTACGTCCATCTGCACAGGCTGGATGCCGAGAGAGACTTGAGACCACAAACCTGGCGTAATTGATTGATCGACTGCTGAATGGAGGTAGTGGAATGAGCTCTATCGCCCCTGAGGGTAGTACGGGGGTCGCCGCACCCTTTGCTGCGGCAGCTGCAGTCCCCGCAGTCCCACGGATAAAGGGCCTATGGCGTGAGATCAAGGCCAACAGGATGTCGTATCTGTTCCTGGCACCGTTCTTGATCCTGTTCTTCACCTTCACGGTATTGCCGGTCATACTGTCAATAGTGTTGAGCTTCACTTATTTCAACATGCTGAACTTCCCCCGGTGGGTGGGGTGGGAGAACTACCTGAGGCTCTTTCTGAAGGATGAAGTCTTCCTCATAGCGATAAAGAACACGCTGTTTTTCGCACTGGTGACCGGACCGGTCAGCTACATCCTGTGTTTCCTGTTCGCGTGGTTGATTAACGAGCTGAAACCTTGGATCAGGGCGATACTGACACTGCTCTTCTATGCGCCGTCGATATCTGGGACAGCGGCTGTGGTGTGGATCTTCATATTCAGCGGAGACAGCTATGGATACCTGAATGCGATTCTGCTCTACCTGGGGGTCATCACCCAGCCGATACAGTGGCTGGTCGACACCACCTGGATGTGGCCGGTGGTCATAGTAGTGAGTCTGTGGATGAGCCTGGGAGTGAGCTTCCTGGTTTTCATAGCGGGTTTGCAGGGTATAGATGACTACTACTTCGAAGCAGCTGCCCTGGACGGGGTGAAGAACCGGTGGCAGGAGCTGTGGTTCGTGACGTTGCCGATGATGAAGAACTATCTGATGTTCGGGGCTATCATGTCAATCACTGGATCGTTCATGGCAGCAAGCAACATACAGATGCTCACAGGACCTACCCCGACGGACTGGCATACTTGGACCATCATGCAGCACCTGAACGACTATGGAAGCGTCCGATTCGAAATGGGGTATGCCTGCGCTATAGCAGTAGTGCTCTTCTTCGGAATGCTGGCAGCGCAGAGGGGAGTACAGAGCTTGCTGAGAAAACTGGGCTAACAGTCTGATGGGCTAGGAGTCCGAAGGGCTAGCAGCCCGAGGGGCCGGGGTCCGAAGGGCCAGCTGCTTGAGGAGCTAAGAGCTGGAAGAGCTGGCAGTGCGAGAGGTCGCCAGTCGGAAGGACTGGGAGTCCGAAGTGTCGGAGGTCCGCCGACGGGTTGGTATTGGCACGTAGGAGGTGCTGGGCTCGTGAAGATCCAGATCTGCAGAAAAAGGCTATCGCGTTCCACTGGCGGAGATATGGTGATCCTGACGATGCTGGCGGCGGGGGCAGCTTTCTCAGCGCTTCCTCTGGTATTTGTGATCAGCAGTGCGTTCAAACCGATGAACGAGCTGTTCTTGTTTCCACCTCAGTTCCTGGTCAGAAACCCGACCCTCAAGAATTTCAGTGATCTCCTGATCCTGATGGGCAAGTCGTGGGTGCCGATCTCGAGATATCTACTGAACTCGGTAATCATCGTGTTGCTGGGACTGGCAGGAAACATCATCTTCGGCTCGTTGGCAGCCTACGTGCTGTCGAAGCATAAGTTCCCCGGCAAGAAGCTCGTCAATGACATGATACTGCTGTCGCTGATGTTCGCCTCGCCGGTGGTGGCGATCCCAAACTACTTGACCCTGTCGTACCTGGGATTCATCAATACGTACTGGGGAGTCATAGTGCCGACTTGGGGATCGACTCTAGGTCTATACCTGATGAGGAACTTCATGGACACCATGATACCGGACACGTACCTAGAGGCAGCGAGGCTTGATGGGGCTACGGAGCTGCAGATCTTCTGGAAGGTAGCGATGCCCCTTGTCAAGCCGGCATGGTTGACGATGCTGATCTTGGCATTCCAACACCTTTGGGGAGTGACAGGGGACAACGTGCTGTATGCAGAGCAGCTGAAGCCCTTGCCATACGCGTTGCGTCAGATAGCTGCAGGAGGTATCGGACGAGCGGGTGTGACATATGCGGTTGCGCTTGTGATGATGACCGTACCGATAGTCGTTTTCGTAGTAAATCAGACTAAGGTAGTCCAGACCATGGCAACATCTGGTATCGACTAGGATGCCGATAGCTTAGAAGAGGTGAACGGTAGTGCGTCTATCGATCAACAAGTTGATTGCGATTACCTTGCTCTCGCTCTCGGCATTGACTGTTGGCACCGCCGCGCCGACCTGCGCCGGTATACCATATCCGAGCTACACTTACAACATCTGGGGAGAAGCCGTGCCGGCTCCTCAGGCCTACGTGCCCTTGAGGGTACTGGATTTGAACAGCGTGGGAGCGGGCGCCCTAAAGGATCCCCAGGATATCGTCGTTGGGAGCGATAGGACGATCTATGTCCTGGACACGGGCAACAGTCGCATACTGTGTCTGACCGAGGATGGCAGCCTTGTGCGGGTGATTTCCGAGTTTGACAACTCCGGCAGTGCCGACAGGTTCAGGAACCCAAGGGGTCTCTTCGTGACAGACGAAGGGGAGATCTACGTCGCTGACACCGGGAATGCGCGGCTGGTGATCCTCGATAGGCATGGAAACCTCTTGAGGATTTACGGACCCCCGAGTCCCAAGACTGAGGGAATCCTGCCCGCGAACTTCCAATACAGGCCAATCAAGGTGGTAGTCAACCCGCTGGGCCAGATCTATGTGGTGTCCCTTGATGCCTATGACGGCCTGCTCGAGTTCGATCAGAAGGGGAATTTCCAGGGGTTTGTCGGCGCCCCAAAGGTCACGCCCAGCGTAGCGGAGATCTTTTGGCGTAGGCTGTTCACCAAGGAGCAGCGTGAGCAATCGGCCCTGATCCTGCCTGTCGAGTATGTCACGCTCGACATAGACCACGAGGGTTTCATGATGGCGGCGACAGCCTCAGAAATCAAGCGGCTGAATCCGGGCGGAAGTGACGTGCTGGTCAGAAACGGCTTCTTCGATCCCATAGGGGATTTTGTGGTCAGCTCTGTAAGCCGAGAACAGGGGATCGTCACCCTCACTGCTGGCGGAACTACGTGGGTGGATATCGCTGCCAGAGAGGTGGGGATCTACAGCGCCCTATCATCGCACGGCCGGGTCTTTACCTACGATTCCAACGGGAATCTCCTATATACGTTCGGCACCATCGGTGACTCCATAGGCGCCTTCCGCGATCCGGTGGCCATCGATAGTCTGGGGAACGATATCTTGGTCCTGGACAGACGGTCATCGAAGCTCACGCTTTTCGGCCCTACGGAATACCAGAGGGCGATTCACGCAGCCATAGAGCTCTACGAAATGGGAGAGTATGAGTTGTCGGCTGACGCCTGGGAGACTGTCTTGCGCTTCAACGTCAACTATGACCAGGCGTACAGCGGCATCGGAAGATCGTTGCTTCGTCAGGCAAGATACGTCGAAGCTATGGCCAACTTCAGACTTGGGTACAACAGAAAAGACTACTCATATGCGTATTCGAAGTACCGAGCAGACACCATCACCGATCACTTCAGCGTGATCATGACTGGCTTCGTTCTGTTGGTCATAGCCACGTGGCTGGCGAAGAGGTATCATGGGGGGACCCTTATCCGAAGATGGCTGCTCGATCCCCTTCGAAGGAGCGCATCGGCACAGCGAGCTACTCTCTGGCTCCGCCGCGGCGAGGGGAGAACCGCAAGAGCTGTCCGTGAAGTCCTGGCCTGGGCAGCTCAGACATACGCCTGCGTGAGCTATGCACTATACGTGATTTTCCATCCCATGGACGGATTCTGGGATCTCAAGCATGAGAAGAGGGGCAATGCGTCAGGAGCCACGGTCATCCTTGCACTGGTCGTAGCCACATACATCTACCTGCGTCAGTATTCAGGCTTTCTTTTCACCTATCACGATGTATCCAGGCTCAATCTGGGTGTGGAGATCATGAGCGTACTGGTGCCGTTTGGACTGTGGGTGGTCGTGAACTGGGCCTTGACTACCCTTACCGACGGAAAGGGGACACTCAAGGACGTGTACGTCACGACTGCCTACGCTCTGACACCGGTGATACTCCTGTGCCTTCCGGCTACGTTTTTGTCGAACTACATGACTCTGCAAGAGGGGACCTACTATCACATCATGATAGTCGGATCGTTGATCTGGTCAATCATCCTTCTCTTCTTTGGGATGATGAACGTGCATGAGTATAGCGGGGTCAAGACGCTCCTGACCGGAGCGGTTACGGTGGTCGGTATAGGTACGTTCCTGTTCATCGCCCTTACGCTCTTCAGCGTATGCGGAGAAATGGTGGGTCTGCTCTCTGGCATCTACAGAGAGATCACATTCAGGTTGTAGGGAGGGTGGATTGGTATGGGCGTCCGCAAGAGGATCCTCTTCATGGTGCTTGTCATCTTGGCTTTGGCAGGCCGCTCCGCCGCTGCCCAGCAGCCAGTCGATGCAAGGTTAGCGAGCATGGATATGGTTGCAGAGGGCGATACACTCGCCCTCTATATCGATCGCACAAACACGGACGTGGCCGTCCACGATAAGAGAACCGGTCGTACCTGGTACTCGAACCCTCCAGGGCAGCCTGCCCTGTCGATCTCCTATTGGAATCAGGTCGACGAGCTCTTAGTCATGAACACCAGCAAGGACAGTGTACCGTATGGCCAGTTTGAGGTGACAGACATCGACGGAGGCGTCCGTGTCGACTATAGGATCGGACGAGAGTGGAAGGACGCAGACTATGTCCCAGTGGTCATCTCCGCTGAGCGGATGAATGAAGTCATTTCGCAGCTGAGCAGCTCTGATCAGAAGGCGGTGCTCGACGCTTACACAGAGATCAGTCTGGTGGATCGGGGATCTGAACCTCCAGTGGAGATCTCTGGGCTGAACATTGAGAAGCTGCTAGGACCATACAAGGTCGTCTCATCTGACCCCAAGGCAAAGACGACAACTGCCCTCTGGGCTCTCCTGCGCTATGTGAGAGATTGGAGCGACGGCGTTCCTAGTACCGAGGCTGTGACGCTGGGCCATATCAGGGGCCTCGTCGATACGCCTACCTATGTGATGAACGATATACCGGCCTTTACACTAAACCGAGTCATAAAGGCGTTCAAATCAGCGGGATTCACCCCTCAGAGTGTCACCGAGGAGCATGAGAGATATGGGTTGAAAGGACCCAGCCGCAGCCTCGAGGTCTTCGGCGTGTCTATCGAATATGCCATAGATGGAGACGATTTCGTAGTCAGGATACCAGTGTCGGATGTTACATATCCCTTCGTAGATCAGGAAGCATGGATAACTCGATCGAGTGCGGCGTTCAAAGTCAAAGCGACCCACCTTCCCTTGTCGGAGATCAACGTTCTTCCGTATTTCGGTTGCGGAACCAAGGAAGAGCAAGGCTATGCCTTCGTGCCAGATGGCCCCGGCGCTCTGCTCCGCTTCGTCGATCGGGCGGGGGCATCGAAGTACGGGATAAGGGTCTACGGCCTCGATATGGCCAATCTCGATATTGGCCCTGCGTGGCAGAAACGATTGGTAGATCCGGTCAAGGATGCGGCCGAAAAGGTGCAGGCATATCTTCCGGTTTTCGGATTGAAGAGAGGCGATTCCGCGTTCTTCGCCATCATCGAGGATGGCGACGCCCTGGCCCGAATTGTCGCCGATGTATCCAGCAGCTTCAAGTCAGTCTATGGGGCGTTCACTGTCACTCCCAATGGCAAGACGTCCATCGCAAAGACGACAGGGCATGAAGGATGGGGAGCCGCCCAGATCAACGTTTATCAGAGCCGAATGTATCAAGGAGATATCAGAGTTCGATACGCCTTCTTGGAAGGCGAGAACGCCGACTACGTGGGGATGGCCCATCACTACCAAAGTTACCTGCTAGAGCGCGGAGCACTGACGAAAAAGCCAGTCAGCAAAGATCTCCCCTTCTTCCTTCAGGTGGTAGGAGCCATCACTGCCAGGCGCTCTGTTTTCGGCATCGTTCGCAACATAGCTGTGCCGGTGACCACCTATGAGCAGGCCATTCAGATTGTGGAGGAGCTGAGTGCTGCAGGGGTAAGCAACATCCAGCTAGAGTACCTGGGCTGGACCAAGGGGGGCATTCGCCATTACTACCCAAGCAAGGTACATCTGGAGCCAGTACTTGGCGGACGAGCAGAATTCGACAGACTGAGGGACTATCTCAAAGCTAGAGGAGTGGGTTTCTATCCGGATATCAGTCTGATCAACGTCTATGTGACTAGCCTGTTCGATGGTTTCACAGTCTCAGGCTCATCAGCTAGGCGTCCCGATCGAATGGTAGCTACCATCGATGACGATGGGATGGGCCGATACGTGCTGTCTCCTGGGCTTGTCGATGACCTGATTGACAGTTTCCTGCCCAGCTATCGCGGGTATGGTATCGATGCCCTTTCACCTAGGTTCCTCGGACAGCAACTTAGCTCGGATTTCAGGGAAGATCCTCAGTTGCTCATTGACAGGCAGCAGTCGAGACAGATCATGGAAGAGCAGCTCAAGCGTCTACGCGTAGACTCAGGGATGAGCCTCATGTTGAGCGGCGTGAATGCGTATGCTTTGCCATACGCAGACGTGGTAGTAGATATGCCCCTGAGCTGTTCCTCCAGTAACCTTCTGGATGAAAGCGTTCCCTTCTATCCGATCGTGCTGCACGGCTACATACCCTATGCTGGCGAGCCAGTGAACTTGGCGGGTGACTACAGACGAAGCATCCTCCAATCCGTCGAGGCTGGAGCCAGTCTCCATTATGAGCTCTTCTTTAGCAGCCCATCAGTGGTGAAGGACACTCCTTTCAATTACCTGTTCGGTGCTGGATATCGTGACTGGCTGGAAGAGGCGGCGCAACTGTACGAACAGGTCAACGCACTGCTAGGACAGGTGCAAGACCAGCGGATAGTGGGCCATAGAAAGGTAATGGACGACGTCTACGAAACGACATACGAGGATGGAACGAGAGTACTGGTCAACTACGGTCGCAAGGATGTGGTTATCGGCGATGTGAGGGTGGCGGCCATGGATTTCGCAGTGTATCAAGGGGGTAACCACGATGCGCACTGACAAGAGGATCTTTCGAATGTCCATCAAGCGTCGAAGGGCCATAGCCGGACTGGTGTTTATATCGCCGTTCGTAATAGGTTTCCTCCTTTTCTGCCTCTATCCTCTGGTGCAGTCGATAGTCTTCACGTTCAACCAGCTCAGAGTGACATCCAATGGATATGAGCTGGAGTTCATCAGGTGGGAGAACTACCGCCGCGCTCTCCTCGTGGACACTGCGTTTATGCCGACCTTTACAGGGACGATCGCACAGACTCTAACTGAGCTTCCGTTGATCCTGGTCTTCAGCTTCTTGGCGGCTGCTCTTCTCAATCAGAAGTTCAGAGGTCGTGCGATGGCGAGGATGATCTTCTTCCTGCCGGTGATCATCACTTCCGGAGTGCTCACCCGCCTCGAGGAGGTGGACTATGCCACAGGACTAGTCGATCAGACTCTCCAGGAGATGAGGCAGATGGGAACACTGGGTATTGCAGCTAGACAGTTCATGATGGCAATGCGGCTTCCGCAGGATCTGCTCAACTACGTAGCCTTTGCAGTGGATCGCATTCCACAGATAGTGTCGGCATCAGGGATACCGATTCTCATCTTCTTGGCGGGATTGCAGTCGATTCCTCAGTCGTACTACGAAGCTTCGGACATCGAGGGCGCGACTAGCTGGGAGAGCTTCTGGAAGATCACCTTCCCGCTAATCACCCCGCTTCTGCCGACGAACATCGTGTATGTGATGATCGACTCGTTTACGGCGCCTACGAATGGTGTGATCAGGCTGGTCGAGGCCAACATGTGGTCGGGAGCCGGTTTCGGAGGCAGCTTGGCCATGGCATGGATGTATTTCGCGGCTGTAGCATTGGTTCTCGCTCTATCCCTGAAGCTGGTATCCAAACACGTCTTCTATCAGCAGTAGTCTGGGCCTGAGGAGGATTGGGCATGAGCACTTTGAAAAGGCTCACTGGGTGGCGCTCACCTGAGGTGGCACTGGGGAGCCTCGTAAGAACAGCAGTCATAATCGCTGTATCGTATATCATACTACGACCTATAGCCAGCAAGATAGCTACATCGGTTATGCAGCAGAGCGATATATTCGACCGGACTGTCCAGTGGATAGCGCGGAACCCGACACTCGAGAACTATAAGATGGCGTTTCGAAGCATGGACTATCCGACCGCATTCGGCAAGTCGACTATGCTCGTGCTGATCACCGGCGTGCTGCAGTTGATGTCATGTACGCTCGTGGGGTACGGACTCGCGAGGTTTGATTTCCCCCTGAAGAACCTGGTGTTTGCGTTGATCATCCTCGTCTTGCTGATTCCACCTCACATAATAATGATACCGATGTTCCTCAACTTCCGTTTCTTCAGCCTCTTTGGTCTGCTGGATAAGCCGATTAACCTCATCGGGACGTACTGGCCGTTTATCCTGACGTCGTCGACTGCCACGGCATTCCGAAACGGGTTGTTCATATACATCATGCGCCAGATATTCAGAGGGATGCCGTCAAGCCTCGAAGAGGCTGCATACGTCGATGGAGCTAGCCCCTATCGTGCGTTTTTCAGCGTCATGCTGCCAAACGCCAAGCCGGGGCTCATGATCGTCTTCCTGTTTTCGGTCGTTTGGCAGTGGAATGACATTTTCTACACCGGCCTTTACCTGAAAGATGCGTCGTTCCTGCCCAACAAGATGCTTGGAGTTACGGGCGCGTATGTCAACTACTTCGTCCGTGAGCACGCAGGGCTTCAGCCCAACCAAGTGCTCCAGTCTTTCGTAAGCAATGCAGCCATGGTCATGTTCATCGCGCCGGTGCTGATACTCTACGCAGTGCTTCAGAAGTACTTCGTCGAGAGCGTTGAGAGGACGGGGCTGGTTGAGTAGAAACGGTTGCGATGCGCCTCCCAGACCCCTTGCGCCGGACCCCTTGGTCTGCGTTACCAACCGTGTAGCACAGCATGGGCTCGGGCTAACACGGCTCGGGCGACTATCGCTTCGGGACATCGCTACAGAGCCCCCGACTCGCCGTGTCATCAGATGTACATGCCCGCCAGCACCAGAAATGTGCTGGACGTCCAGGTATAGGCTGGATCTCTGAGGCCTTTGCCTGTCAATGCATCGAAGTTCTCAGCCATGCCTGCTTCTGCTGCCATGTGACAGAACCTCTGAGCTATCTCCGACGCCAGATCATCCTCACCCGCATCCACGAGGCCGTCGACGATTAGCATAGTGGATGGTGCCCAGATAGGGCCGCGCCAATATCCGTCGGCCTCGTAGTACTCGCTCGTGGGCAGCTCAGTCGCAAGGCCGTAGGAGGTTAGCCAGCCACCCGTAGCCAGCCGCTGCACCAATGTCTGTCTGACATCCTCAGGAAGCCGCTTTCCCAGAACCAGCGGCACGAACAGCAATAACGAGTCTGATTCGATATCTCCGCCATCCCATGCCTTGACTGCGACGAATCTATCTCCCCGCCAAAACCTAGCCAGAGTGGACCTGAGAAGTTGCTCAGCCTGGGTCCGCCAGTCGCCTGCATCTTCAGACTTCCCAAGAACGGCCGCGACCTCGGCCAGGGTCTCCATCTGAAGTACCAAGAACGCACAGAGTTCGGGCGATTCGACAGGAGCTCCATGACGGAACACTGTTGAGTTGTCCCATCCTGAGTCGTTACCATGGGTGTATTCTGCGAATCCGTTTCTGTTGTAATCGCGGTGGCTCATCCACCACCTGGTCCACCTGCATAGCGGCTCATATGCTTCCAGAAGCCTGTCGACAGTCACTGCTTCGGAGTGCTTCATCATCCACCTTAGGGCCCAACCATGGATGGGGGGCTTGCAGTAGTTCCACGCGGGCTGGCAATCATTGACCACGTCTGGGAGCCCACCGCTCTCATCTTGATAGTCAAAGAGAAGCATAAACTGATCCCAAGCTGCTTCTGGATTACCCATGGCGAGTGCCATGGCGTTGAAGCAGTGGTCCCATGCCCAGACGCTCGTCATCCAGTTCTTCGACATGAGCATGGCCGGACGCCTGAGAATTCCCGATGGCCTCACTACCGCTGACCAGTTGACGTACGCGGCCAGCTCCCGAGCAACGGCGAGGTCTTCACCTCCGTCCACTCCGTCGCGCACTTCAGGTGTCTTGGCTAACCAATCAGCAAACTCATCATGGGCCTTGCGTCGGCACTGCTCAAACGACTCCTGCTGAGCAGCCAGTGTGAACGCTCCGCTGAACTCCTCGAGGAAGCCTTCCCACCGGTTCGTGTGTTGCTCTGGTGCAAAGCAGATCTGCTCACTGACTCCGCCGGTCGCACCATCGAAGGTACCCACTGTGACCTGACCAGTCATCATAGATGCCAGCAGCTTCACCCGGGTTACCCTGAAATTCAGAAGCCAGGAGTCAGGGCCCTTACCTATTGGGATGATAGGATCCATGAGTGTCGTCACCGCACTGAGGCGCAGGCCTATACCCTCGCCCCGGAGACGTACTGCGTCGGACTCCGAAATGCAGATCTCTACCCAGCCACAGGAGGACTCCAGGCGGAGCACGTCGGGATTGGCATACACAGCATAGCCCATCGGCGAGCCATCATGTACCGGCTCAAGCAACAGCAGCTCACTGGGAATCGCTCTTCCATGGACAGTCCTGAGATAGAGTCCCTTACCGGACGGCCCTGACGTGCGAGACACGGCGAGATACGAACCATATCGACTGAATGGAACTGAAGCGATGTCAAGTGCTACCATGCCTGTCATCCTCCTCTATCACCAGTATCCAGTCACGCATGACTGGAGGCAGAGGCATCTGCCAATCTCCATCTGCATCGATGCGAACATCATCTATAGGCGTGTCAACGCCTGTGGTGGTATCTACCCAGAAGACTCGGTACTTCCTGCTTCGGTCTAGCCTCTTCAGTACCGGTCGAGAGCACCAAGGATGGATCGGACCGGGCAAGTAGAACATGCGCACCTCGCCCTGTATCCCGGCGGCATATGGGAGATTGTAACCCCTCTCGCCGGCATGAGGTTCGATCCATTCGGGGTGAGGGACGAAGTCCCACCACCGGTATCTCTCCAGTATGGATTTGCCTATCCCGACATCGGTCGATCCCTGGAACCTATATGCGACGGTCCATGGAATATCGCCCCACTGCATCCCGTGAGGTGAAGGTCCGAATGGATCTCCGGGTCGATTTAGCTGGAAGAGCCCGTTGGCTCCATACGTATGGCCGGCGCCGCCCATCAGCATCGTCGTCCAGAAGGCGTACCTTTGAATACCACCGTAAGCTGAATCGAAGTTGGCCTCGTACAGGACTTCACCGTTGACCACGGGCATGTGAGGCTCGGTGTTGATCAGCTCCGATATGAGCTTCGCTGTATGGGGAGCATGCTCATTCGTCCCGTGCCCCGGCTGTGGCATGTCGTAGTCCAACACAGACTCGTCGACCACCTGCGCTCGAGACCCACTGTAGTGGGGTGCATGTATGGTTATCGGATTATGAAATGGATCGATGCTGCGGACATACCTTCCAACCTCAGTCCAACCCGTCTTCAGTGCTTGGCTGTCAGTGTCCGGCGTCTCTGAGAGGTAATAGGGCATGGTGGCCTCGCCGGCCAGGCTCCAGGTCACGGGATATGCTCCGTAGCGGGCGACCAGATACCTCCAGTGGCGCTTCATCTTCTCCATGCCCATTTTTAGCAGGAGGAAGCCCCAGCAGCCGAAGATACACGGGACCATTCCTGACTTCACCAGCCACTGTATCCTTACATCTGCGGCATCGAAGTAGGCCGGATTGATCGTCCGGTATCCCTGTTCCCAAGGAAATCCGGCTTCGTTGACGCCTCTGACGTCAAAGGAGTCCCCATCTGGATATAAGCCGGCCACCAACTGCATCACCGTGAAGCCCTTCGTTTGCCTGTCTTGTATATACAGCTGATATTCATCGGGCCACTGCAGCCTGGACGAAAGGAGAAACCAGCATGTATCACCGAGCCAGAAGAAAGGCGTCCCATCTTCATGCACGAATCGCCGCCGATCGCCGCTGACGCGCAGGCGACCATGCTTGTAGAGTGGGTGCTCTCCCTGATACTCCGCCACCCATAGGACGCCGGTGACCCCGTGGAGGCCACTGTCGGCCTCGTTGGTACAGACGGTCCGATAATGGTAGACGCCAGGATGCGGCGGGCAGAAGCGAACGCGCCATTCGTTGTCTCCCGCCCAATAGGCGGGGACACGCCACTCGTTTGATGCTTCGTCGCAGAAGACAACGTCCATCTCGATCTGGTTGAAGGGGTCTTCATATACATGGCTAGACTGATAGCCCCACTCCGTCACATGGTTCTGAACAGCATATCTATTTACTGGCATCGGTACACCCTCCTGAAGTGACCTCGGCTAGTCTCTCCTATGCATCGTTCGCTCCAGGCCTGCCAGCCTTCTTGCCCTGCAGGCCGCTTTCCCCTGCTAACCTCTTTACGCCGGAGTAACCATGACTCCCTGACGCGGCTCTAGAGTCAGCCTGATCTTCCCATTGACCACAGGCACCTGAGTAGATGACTCGTTCCCAGCAGGTGTCACTGTTGTGACTTTGGCCCGTGAGGCGTCGGCCCAGTCAGCCGACAGTTCCCATTCCCGCGTGCATCCGTTCTCGCTATATCCCATCAGTGTCCGATCCAGCCATAGAGCAGGGATCAGCAGATCAGACTGTTCCCTCAGAACTCTGCCCTGATGCGTGAGGGTGAAGTGCCTATCGCTGGTCCGCATGGATGTAACGACGTCGTCCTCGAAATACACCTCATATACCTGTGGGGTATGGACATGCTTTATGACTCTGTGATTGTTCAGAAAATGCCACTGCAGAGTACGAGTGAAGAAGTCATGGGTGAATGCCCTGAGGTCCTTGGTAGGTTCGCCATCGATGGACGTTCCCCAGCAGTCCTCGTAGAGGCAGCCTGCTTCAGGCGCTGTAAACCAGCCCGGCCAAGCCGTAGCTGTGTGCCTCCTTGCCCACCTGAGGTTACACCCGGGACCCCCGCCGGTAATGACAGACGGCGGATACTTGAGCCGGCTTCTCTCATCCAAGTTGAAGTGCCAGGCGTACGGCATCAGTCCGGCGTATTCATGGTGAAACCACTCGTTGGTAACTTCTACGCCCCTGGATATGAAGTACTTGAGTATCTCCTGGCAAGCGACCACATCGTCATCATATGTGATACCGTGGTACTCGCTCGGCCGTGGATGGAACACATCGATGTGAACAGTACCCACTTCAGCCAGCTGCAGCAGGTCGATCAGATAGTCTATACGCTCCTTCGCCCTTCCGGACCTCCATTCGGCCGCCTTGGATACTAGATACGACTGATCTCCGTCCCAGACCCCGCCTTTCACGAGATTGCCATCCTTGTCTCGTATCAGGAGGTTTTCGTCATAGTATGTCTTCCAGAGAGGGCTGTTCTCGTAGGCGTCACACATGTTCACGTGGACGCTGACGAAGGCGTTGTATTTCTTGGCTTCCCGCATGAGCCAGAGAAAGCTGTCTCTCGGGCTCTTGTCCTGCGGTCGAGCCAAGCGGTGGTTGACTTCGTGCCAGGCTGGATACTTGGAGTCATGCCCATCATACTGCCAGCCGGTCAAATAGACAATCTGTTTCAACCCGCCGGTCATTTTGTGGATCCTCTTGATCATGTCCAGTGAGTCCTCGAATGTCACAAGAACGACATCAGGCTTCCTGGCATTCATGATCTTATAGACGAGTGACTGATGGTACTCATGGTTGAACTTGTGCTGCATTGCGACTGCCTCCTGTCTATGCTATCTGCCCAGATCCTCGATCTTGATGTCGGTGAAGCTGATTGGTCCTGTGTATCCGCCGCATCCGAGAAAGACCACAAAGCGCAGGTTGCTGCCTAGATCAACCGGAGCCTGGGCCACGCCATCCACTCTGTAGCTCCCCCTGTCAGCATAGTCCTCCTCCGGCCCTAGCAATGAGGTGCTGGACATCCTCTGTCCCGTAACGCTTGCCCACTGCACCTCGACTATCGGTATACGCCCCTTCGAAGCGCCGGGACTATCCTTCGAGGTTGCGGCGTCGCCCAGAAGCGACATAGTGAGGGACACTCGGAGCCTGTTGCCTGCCCGTATCGGCAGGCTTGGCGAGGACCAGCCCACACAGAGGCTGTCAGACTCAGCAGCGTCGGCGTTACCCAAGACTCCCAGGGCTCCATCACCGAACTCCACCAGACCTGCCTTTCCCAGTCCGAAGGTATTCGATATGCTTCTCTTTGTTATGAACCCCGGAACCCACGCGCGGCCGAACATTGCCTCGGTGCCCACGCGAGGCCTCGCCAAGGGGTCATGCACGCATTCACCCGAGCGTACGCCAGGGCGCCAGAAGTACGGGACAACCTCATTGGCCGGCTCCGACAGGCTGATGTCCTTGTTGCCGACCATCATCATGACCTCGTTCTCTAGGCTGAAGGCGTTGCGCAGGATGACAACGTTCAGTCCCACATCGCCCGGGCGTGGATCATCCTTGACAGTGCGACGGATCTCTCTGCCATATCCGCTCTCGTAGAGGGTGAAGTCGTCCCAATTATGAGTGCTGTCCCAGACGTTGTCGTCGATCACGTTTGTCTGCTGTTGCTTCACTTCCCAGTCATGCTGATACTCTCTGGCCATGGCGTTCTTGCCGCCGATGAAGACATTTCCCTTCACGAAGTTGTCTTCAGTCCGAGGACTGAAGAAGCCGAGGGAATTCACATTCTCAGCGAACACATTTCGCATGACTACTGCATAGTTGGATCCCCTGAAGCAGAGTCCATAGAAGTTGCGAGAGCTGGTGTTGAGCTGTATCTGCTGACCGTCTTGGCCCCACTCTACGTAAATCCCGACCCATTCATTGCCGTGAACGGTGTTGCCGGTGAACATGTTGCACTTGGCCAGAATGTCTCCCCACAGAGCCCCCCAGGCATGGCAAGATCCAGGGACTCTGTGCTTTCCGGTGCCTACCACCACGTTGTTTCTTATGAGGCTCCAGCCGCCGGCGTTCGACTTCAGACCGCCGCTCCAGGTGTCAATGATTGAGTTGGTGCAGCTCTGGACGACAGAGTTGTCCTCGATCGTACAGCCTCGGCTCTTCCAATGAAGGCCGGTCTGGCTGCTGCGCATGATGGTGTTCCTCCGCACTATGCTCTCATAGGACACGTCGTCCGCGAGAAGGATGCCCGTGCCACACGCCTCCACGTAGTTGTACTCCACCAAAGCGTGGGGCGCTTCGACATGAATGCCAGCCCCCGCATACCCGAAGATCCGAAACCCCTGGATTCGGAAGTACTCCCCCAGGACGAGGAATGCGCTTCGCAAAACCGATACTTCTATCTTGAGTTCTGCAGGATCATAACCAGGGCAGTAGATAGTGATCGTATTGGTGGCCCTGTCTATCTCAAAGTGCTTTACCGGAGTGTGCGAGTATCTAGGATCATCAGGGGCATCCGGCAGATCCAATCCCATGAGACCCTGCTCATTGTGCTGATTGACCTCGGATTCGACGACCTGCTGACGGAGGGGTATCTCCATGCCGTTACAGAAGGCTCTGGGCCGTGACTTGTCGTGAGCATATGGGTCCAGTCGTTCAGGTATCTGACAGGCGTATGTGCCCTCGGACAGCATCGTCCAGCCTTCGGTCCCGACCCTTACTGCGCCCGTCAGTGTAACCGTATCATCGCCGAAGGAACGAATCGTGACATAGCCGGCCTCCCGGGAGCCGCCCTTGGTCAGCTGCAATGATTCGAAGTATTCACCTGCCTTGACGTACAGCGTATCGCCGGGTCGAAGATGGTCCACAGCTTCTCCTATCGTCCGAAAGGGAGCTTTCTCCGACCCGAAGTTGCTTTCAGAAGTTTCTTGAGCCATGCTGTCTACGTAAAAAACCGCCACACAAATCCCTCCGAGTGCCGCCTCCAAAATGCGCACCTATCAAGTGGCCAAACATAATCGACAAAATGGTTTAGCCTCTTAAATGGTTCAACATCGATGCGTTTATTCCTTCGCAACGACGCCACTTCTGGCACAGAGTGTTGAGAGACAATTTTCATAGATTGAACCATGCGGCAAAAGAAGAGAGCAATCCGATGCGGAGGATGATGATCTCAATGCGACCTGCGTCCATAGTCGGCCGGTTGGACATGAACAGCAGACACGCGAGTCAGGATCGCAGGGCGCGGAGGGCGTGAGACAGGAGTGGGGAGTGGGAAGTGAGGCGGGGGTGACTTGGTGACGAACCACACCGGCTCTTGTTCATCGAGTAGTCAACATAGGAGCGTCGCTTTGAGTATGCGATTTCACCAGCCCATACACCAAGTTGTCTTCCTCGATTCCTGGCAAATGGAGAACATCGATCACTTCAACTACCATATTGACGCTGGCGTTGTCGATCAAGATGGCCGTGCCCACTGAGGTGTAGTTCAGGTTCTCAAACTTGTCTACGTCGTCGGAATGGCTAGAGCCCAACGTATTCATGACGTGCTCTTGCCGCGTGCTTAGCACGCTCACACCGATGATGTCACCTTTGGAAATGTTCTTTCCGGTAACGCTCTGAGCACCTAGGAGCATCAGGATCCTGTCGTAAGCAACCTGAGTTGCCCAAGAACAGATCATCCCATACTCGCGACCGTTCTTCTCGAAGCAGACAGCGTTTGCGCCATAGTGGAACAGATCAAGTCCCATTTCCCCATCAAGGCTCCTTCGGCTTGATACTCCTGAGTGTCTGCAATGAGTTTCTCTGTCATTACCATCTCTTCCTTTGTTGGCAAGACGCCTTGTATTTGATGCTCTAGTTATAATACGATGGAACCAACAAGCATCGGGTGTGGAGCTGTGAAACAACAGTCCTGCAAGGCGCTGAGGCCAAACCAGGCCCTGAGATCAGAAGCGGAGGACTACCGAAATGAGCATTGAGACAAGCGAGATCGTTGAGAAGTCGCTAGCCCTTGTGAACCGAAGCTTCACAGGCGTGCTGGGCACAGTTGATGAAAACGGGATTCCTCATCTGAAGGCCATGATCAAGACGGCTGCAAGAGGGCTGAAGGAGTTCTGGTTCTGTTCTAACACGTCCTCGAAGAGGGTGACCCAGATAAAGAAGAACCCCAATGCCAGCCTCTATTTCTATGATGAGAAGACCTTTGAGGGTTTGATGCTGACCGGAAAAGCAGAAGTCTCCTGGGATGATGAGAAGAGGAGAGAGTTCTGGAGCGACGGAATGGAGAGGTATTACCCCTTGGGCTGCACTGACCCAGACTTCGCATTGATCAAGTTCACTGCAAGCAAGGGGAATTACTATCATGGCCTGAAGAACACTGACTTTGACATCAACGACTAGGACTCGTGAGCGCATTTCCTGATGTAGAAGGGCGATCGACATGGGGTTTCGGTTATTCAGCGATGCGCTTAAGCACGGAGAGGCGATTCCTGATCTGTACAGCAATACCCGCCTAGGCAGGAACCTCTCTCCACCGCTGAAGTGGGAAGACCCTCCGGACGGGACTCAGAGCTTTGCCATCACAGCCGATGATCCCGATGTTCCTGTGCCGATGGTGTTTACCCATTGGGTTCTGTACAATATCCCTGCAGACAAGAGAGAACTGCAGGAGGGCATCCCCCCGCAAGAGCTGTTCTCCGACGGAATGGTTCAGGGCAAGAACTCCTTCCGGCGAAACGCGTATCTTGGCCCAAGCCCTCCGTTTGGCACACATCGCTACTACTTCCGGATATACGCCCTGGACAAGAAGCTCGAGGCGGACCCGCGCCTGACCAAGAAGCGGCTGCTGAAGGCAATCGAGGGACATGTCTTGGCTCAAGCCGAGCTGATCGGCACGTATGCGCGAAAGCGAGGATAGCGCACCTACGAGCGCAGGGGTAAGGCGACAACTCGGCAACGCGACGAAGCGGCGACGCGGCGATGTCAAGCGCGACCAATAGGGCGATATCAAGCACGGCCCATGCGGAAATATCAAGCGCGCCACGCGACAATGTCAGCCGCGATCAAGCCCGAGAGGTCAGTCAACCATCGCCAGATCAAGCAGTGCCTGTGCCTCCCTTGGCGTGCTTACGCGCACTGTGAACAGGAACTGCTTCAGCTTCGGGCCGAACTCCCTCTTGAGGAGCGCCAGTGACTCCATGTCTATTCCGTAGGTCAGACAGACCTTCTTTCCTGCTTCGATCGTCTTGTGGAAGAGAGGCCACCATCTCGGGTCAGTCGGACCCTCTACACCGTCGCCTGGGGTCCACTGGATCATGTCGATCCCGGGTATGGAGAGGAGCGCGTCATGGTGAGGGATCGCACCTGGACCGTCCCAGTGGTACATACAGTGATTTACATGCTCAGTTAGCCTCTTGAGGACAGGCACCATGAAGTCGCTGAACATCGCCGGCGAGATCATGGCAGAGAAGTCGCACTGGAACTTGGCCATCTTGCCTGGCGCCCAAGCCCAGAAGTGCGAGCCGCCAGTCTCGTCTTTGATGAGTTCATAGATAGCGTCGTAGTACTTGATGTACAGATCAGTGATACGACCAAGGCTCTCGAACACCCACTCGGGACGATCGATCAAGTCCGTCAGCAACCGCTCGGTGCCACGCATCGCAGCTAGCGTATCAAGCCCTTCTATCAGATCCGGAAATGTAACGAGATACTTCCCTCTCCCTGCCTCCAGGAGTGACCGTATCAGGCGAAGCTGAAAATCCCAGTAGCGGTTGTCTGGATCATACTCAAACACTGCTTGACCAGGGTCTTCGATGCAGGGCTCGAACCACACGGTATCGCGCCTTTCTACCGCGGTGCATCCCAGATACAGAGCCAGGCAGTTAGGTCCGAGACATGGACTGGCCGCCGGAATGTCTTCACCGAAGCTCATGTGGCGTGACCACAGGTAGTCCTCACGCTGTACTCGGTATGTCAGGCTCTGCGTCGTATAGTGGGGGCAGCACCCATCGGGCGCTATCGGTTCTGTGGGCAGCGCTGCGTTGCCAATAAGGGCGCGCCTAAGGGCTGCCTCTGGGCGGGGCGTGGTGATCAGCATGGCTGGTCGGCCTATGTCGCCGCCGTTCCACCACTCTGACAGCCGCTTCCGGACATCGTCTGCGTCTGGCCGGTACTCAAGAGAGCTCATCTGTCAGACCTCCATTGTACAGACGCCGGATAGGAGACCTCCGATGCGTAAAGCATACCACAGTCCTCACCGGGCCACAAACGGTTGATGATCTTCCTGAGGTTGGAGGCAACAAGAACTTCTACTGTCGCGAGGCTCGGAAGCTCTAATCCTATGTCATTGGCCATATTCCTGAACTGCGTCATCTGCCGTTCGTCACTGAGTAGGCTGATCGGCCCTTCCTCTTCGAGCATCAGCTCGATCCCTTTGAAGCCGGCGCCCTTGGCCAGCGACATGCAGTCGCCTATCGATGTCCTGCGTGCTGTGTCGCATTCAAGAGCATTCCCGGATGATTCGCCCTGCGGATGTGCCAAGGGGTCGTCAGGACAACGATACCGGCAAAATCGACCTCAGTAAGTAGGGGTGAGCAGCCGGTATGGTTGTCTATGTCCACTAATAAGTGGTATAATAAAGCAGAACTGGGAGACTCCGAGAAGAGGGATTGGGGCTCTAGCGTCGATCGAGGAGCAAGCGTAACTCGCAAATACGTCACAACAGGGTCTGAGCAGGGAAAATGTGAGTCGGACAAGGGTTTCGGTCTGACCTCCATCACGAGCGACCCACAAATCCTTTGCAAGGCGAGCAATGGGCTTCTATGTAGCCGCTCAGGCGAGAGTTACAGGCCCAAGGGGACTGTACGGCCAGGGGGGTGACGCTGTGAGAGTCCAGGCCCTCTTCATGGACGGGGATTTGGCGGCAACTCTTCGGGCACAGCGCGACAGGGCTCTCCGGGCGGTTGACGAGATCACTGAATCGGCGTTTCGCTCTGAGGATCCGAACGGAGTTGTGGCCAGGCTTTATGAGCAGTTTTGGATGGAACCAGTAGCACTCACAGAAGGAGCGATCAGCGTCGAAGCGCATGACGCTGACGTTGACCTGCGCAGGTTACGTGATATTGCTCGCGATGTTGATCGCGGGGTTCGAGGTGCCCCATCGGCCTCATCGACGCTGCGAGGCACGCGGGTTATCTACAACGTCCCATACACCGGCGAACAAGTCCTCTTCCAGCTGAGACCCTCAACATGGACCCTGGTCGTACCACGTGCTGCACTCAACTCCTCCGAGCTTCGTTTCGTTTACGAAGTCCGCAGTTCTGAGGTTGCTGCTACGAAGCGATCGTTTGAGCGAGATCTGTCGCTCACCAAGCGATGGCTAGGATGGGTCAATGACGATGTTGTCAGGTTCAATGAGGAGCTAGCTGCCGCACTCGAGAGAGCAGTCGTCGAACGGAATGCCCGGCTTGAAGAGGTGTCCGAAGGGCTGGCCGCACTAGGTCTGCCCGTCCGCACAGCCGACCCGGCCAGCACAGCCGACCCGGCCAGCACAGAGGACTCCGCCCAGACGGATGGCTCTGCCCGTACGTCGGGCCCATCCCGGATGGAGTCCCCCGCCCGAACAGCGTGCCCCGCTCGCAAAGCGGGCCCGTTCGCGAGAAGACCCACGCGACGGCGCACGGACTCCGACGATCAGCTAGGCACTGGGATACCAACGGCAACCAGTCGCCGAGCTGACCTTTACGATGTGGCGTTGTCTTTCGCCGGCGAGGACAGGTGCTATGTCGAAAAGGTGGCGGCAAGCCTCAAAGAGGCAGGAGTGCGAGTGTTCTACGACAAGTTTGAATCGGCAGACCTCTGGGGCAAGGACCTTGTCGCTCATCTCCAAGATGTATACCAGAACCGGGCGCAGTATTGCGTGCTCTTCATCTCAAAGCATTACGTAGACAAGCCGTGGCCGAGACACGAGCGTCGGAGCGCTCAAGCCCGAGCCCTGATTGCAGGTGAGGAGTACTTGCTGCCGGCGCGGTTTGACGATACGGTGTTGCCCGGCTTACCGCCGACAATCGGCTTTGTAGACCTCCGAGACATGGATTCAGCGGACTTGGCGAAACTCATCCTTGAGAAGCTTGGAATGGCGACCGCCTAGCCCACAACGCCTTGGTCGACACCAGCACTACAAGGAGTCTTAGTCTTACACCAAGCTCAACTGCCTTGTGTAGCCGCAGCGAGTTGCCCGACCGCAACCGCTCCGCGGTCCTTCCCAGATGGCCGCTTGCGTTCAGCAACCATTTCCTCAATATATACGTCATATCCATTCGACATGACCTCACGGAGAAGAGGCAGGAGCGTGAGGTAAAGGAGAGTTGATAGATGCCAGTATTGTTCACGCAGGGACTCAAGAAATACTACGGAAAGGAACCGAATATCGTCCGTGCCCTTGACGGCGTCGATTTGTCGGTGGAAGCCGGGGAATTGTCAATGGCCAGTTGAGAATCCCCCTTTTTGGCCACGAATAGTCCCCATCTGAACTCCAGTAGAGGAGAGCTGGGTCGCTCTGGTTCTTGCGCTTGTCTGTGAGTTCTGAGTTCATCTCACCTCCATTCCGTCGCCGACTAAGCCGCCGAGCTATGGTTCGAGCTTCATGGGCGGCGTAAGGCGATGTCGTACTCTGTAGCTATCGCCTCTGAGGGAGATCACATGGGCGTGATGGAGCAGCCTGTCCAGAAAGGCAGCTGCCGTCGCCGGCTGGTCGAAAAGCCGCCCCCAGTCTTGGAAGTCCAGGTTGCTCGTTACGATCAGTGATCTGTGTTCATAGGCTTTGGCGATCAACTGAAACAGGTGATCTGATCCTGTAGCATCGAACTGTACATAGCCTAGCTCGTCAAGGATGATCAAGTCGTTGCGAAGAAGCTTGTTCATTGCCTGGGAAACCGTTCCATCGGCTAATGCACCATAGAGCTGATCGGCGAGGTCTTGAGCCGTAATGAACTGTACTCGGTATCCCTGGTTGACCGCCTCAATGCCAAGTGCCACCGCTAGATGAGTCTTTCCCACTCCAGGGGGACCAAGCAGAACGATGTTTTCCCTAGTCCGCAAGAAGTCTAGCTGAGCTAAGTCTCGCAGAGTCTGTTGGCTAACGGAGTTCTGAAACGAGAAGTCAAAATCATCTAGTGTTCGGTAGAACGGGAATCGAGCTGCTTTGAGGCGAAGCTCCTTCTGCGTGTTCTCTCGCCCTTCCACCTCTCGAGCGACAAGGTAGCCTAGGAAATCCATGTACGAAGGCTCTTCTTGCAGGGCCAGTTCATTGATGTCATCGAGATCTTGCCGCATGCGCCTGAGCTTCAGCCGTCTGAGTCCATGGTCTAGCATTTCTCGATCGACTGGAGGTATGGTCCTGATCATGTGCCATACCTCCCGTAGTAATCTAAATCGCGCTGCTCGACTCCGGCGTTTTGGATGTTTGCGTAGTGGTCAAACGCTCTCGATGCGTCTCTGAGGTGACCAGGCAGGCAGAAAGTATTCCTGCGTTGCTTTTCCACTGTCCGCTTTAGTTGAGCATAACCGAAGGCTCTGAAGGCGATTCCGCGCTCCATAGCAGCACTCAACTCATCGCTTGAGCAAGTGTCAGCCAGATCAATGATCTTCTCCATCTGTTCCCGTAGATGTCCACTGCGGCTTCGACTAAGCCCCTGAAGGTATGCTCGGGCCGATGGTGCCAGCGCTTCGAACTTCACTTGCAGAGGGTGTGACGCCCTTTTCGGACGGCTGTGAGCCGGGTAGTGGCGGTCTTGCATGATGCTCTTTCTTCTACCGGTTACTAGTTGAATCGTGTCGACTACTTCTCTGTCCTCCAAGAGCTCGATCCTGTCCTCAAACCGGCGATACTTCACTCGCTTGCGTGCAAACTCCGCTGGCACAGAGTACTTGTTGCCATCAATAGAGATAAAGCTGCGTTTTCGTCGCCTTGCGGGTTTCAACGATGAAGAGCGGTCTCTAAACGAGCAATGGCTGCAGATACTTCCGCTCCTCAGTCAGGCGCTCAAAGGGAACTTCCCCGGTAGTTCCGTGGACTTTGCAGTTGGCCACCTCATCACACCACTGCCTTGCTTGGACATTCAGGTCCTGGAGATCAAAGTAATCACAGGCATAGTGGAAATCCCGCTTGACGTACTTGACGTTGGATTCCACCTTGCCCTTGGATTCTGGATCGTTAGTCCAGCAAGCTTTGGGGGTAAACCCATAGCTCGCAGCCAGCCAGAGGAGGTTTTCGTTGTAGCGCACAACCCCACCGACTCGCTCGCTAACCACCGTTTTCGCGTTGTCGAAGAGGATCTCTCGGGGAACACCACCAACGTATTCAAAGGCCCGATGCATGCATCCGTAGAATGTTGCCATGTTCTGCGATGTGATGAACTCCACGTACCTTACCCTGGACCAAGACAAGCTGAACACAAAGACGTAGACAGGTACCTTCCGGCCATCGACATCGATCTTACCGCAGTGTCCCCAGTCAACTTGCGCCTGTTCGCCAGGCAGCGTCTCAATGGGTTTGTATTCACGATAAGTCTCTTCCCGTAACTCGGCCACACAACGCCTAACAGTCCTTCTTGAGCCAGTGTAGCCTTGCCTCGTTATCTCGCGATAGATGCGTTCTGCGGTCAACTCTGGATACTTCCTTAGACGTTCTGTGATATACTCTAGATAGGGATCGGTCAGCTTGGAGCGCTGTTTGTACCTTGGTGTCTCAGGATCATCCACAGGCCCATCCCAGCGTCTTGCGACGGTTTTTCGGTCAATTCCTAGGCGGGAAGCTGTGGCTGTCTTCGTAAGTCCCTGATCGCGGCATTCCCGTATTCTCACTGTCGTCCCCACTTTCTTCAAGCTTGCTCACCCCTCGAACTGGTAACTTGGTCGCTTCTACCAATCCAATTCGAGAGGGTGAGCATTTCTCTTCTCTCAACTGTCCGATTGTGGGGAGTGTTCGTGGCCATTTATGTCCATTCTATCGTGGCCACTAACAAGAGGTTTATCGCTCGTACAAATGCCTAAACCGCTGTCTTTGATACGGGAGGACACTTGATAACAGGACATGGTGATGCAGTCTCAACTGCAATCAAGGAATTCATAGAGAAGACGAAGTGACGAATACATAGACAAAACGGCATGGCTGAAAGATAAGCCTTTTCGACTGCCAATCGGTCTATCGGCCTCTCATGGACTGCCCCTTGGACTCGAACATCAGCTTCCGTATCTCGCCGTATCGCCGCCTTGCGGTTGAGATCTTCTATCCCCTCAAACTTGGCGCTGGGCCAGAAGTTGTGCTTGAGATACTTGATACCACTCTCCACCCGTTCCTTGGTCTGTAGCCGGTAAGGACGACGGGCGTGTTGCCAAACTTGGCTTAGCTCTCGTGATTCCAAGTGCTAGATGGTAGAATGAGCATAGAGACCGAGGGCATTGGGAGTGAGAACCATGATGGGGGTCAAGAATCAGGAATCACCTAGCAACACGTTGGGCGAAGCAGAGCATCCGCCAACGAAAGACATGGCCGGAGATGGTGTTTGCCGAGCTGAAGAAGGCGAGAGGCATGAGCAGGGCCAAGCTCAGAGGAATCACCGAAGTCCAGACGCAAGCGCCGATGGCTGCTGCAGCCCACAACATCCTCAAGATGGCTCGAAGCTTCCAGAGACCTCTCAAGGCGGCCGAGGCAAGAGCCTCGGTCGATAGCTGCCGACCTGTTCTGTGGCTTCAGACTGATCCCTGTGAAGGCCTGAAGGCGGTTTGGCAACAGGTCCGTTAGCGAACACACCCCAATTCTTGGGATCTGTCAGGACTCGTTTTTCCGTTACATGGTCGCTTCGATCCCGACCAGCCAGATCGGACAGTCCAAGCCTATGGCCATCATCGTCTTGACGGCTATGTCGTAGTAGGCCATTCCGGACACAGAGTTCCTCCTGTGAGAGAAAAACCGGTTCGGGGACACCAAGACAATCTCGATACCTAGGGCCAACCGTCTTTCATAGTGGGCAATACGGAAACCACAGAAGTCCTTGAACATGGACTCGACAGTGCCGAATTGGACCTCGACTTGAACCAAACCGCCAGCATACCTCTTTGCGAAGTCGGCATGCCAATTGGCACCCACGGTTGTCGAGGTACTGCAGAGCTCCCTGATGTTCCGGGACCTGATATCACTGAGAGAGGCGATGATCCCGAGATCGTCAGGCGGATTCTCACCAGCCTGCGGAGGACAGGCGTCAAATGACCACCCCTGGCTGCACAAGAGCCAGAAGAGATCCCTATTTAGCTCGGCTTGAGTATCTCTTTTCTGAAGTCGAGCTATTGCCGTGATGATTTCATCATGAAGAGATCGATCAATAGATGACACATACTCCTGGGAACAGTTGTAGAAATGCGATCTGCTTCTAATGACTGATCACCCCGCCTTCTGCAAGAGGCTCTTCCCGTACAAGGTGGTTCCTTGTCTTGGCACCCACATCATCGCCGAGCAGGCGATCAAGCACCTCGCACTACGGACCTGCCTAAGCTATGAGATGGTGTTACAATCGATTTGACAACTTGCTGGAGATATCAACTTAATCGTCTTCTTTGACGGCGAGTGTCCAAATCCGCTTCAGCGGCAGCTCGGCTCTTATGTCATCATCGAGCTCTTCATAGTGAGCAAACAGATGCTCAAAGAGCTCCTTCTGGCTCCAGAGCCGAACCCGGAAGAAGCTGGTGGCGAGCTCTTTCTGTACATTGCTCTTGAAGCCGCCCCATGAGACGAACAACCCTTCTTCAGCACCGAACTTCGCTACTGCGCCTAGAAGCTTGTCCACGGTAGGCCGATCTACAGGAGCACTTCCTGACTTCACCTCGACGCATAGGCGGGGAGAACCAAATCCAAGCGGCCCCGCCCCTACAAGGATATCCACGCCTCCATCCGCACCTTCGGGACTCCGGTAGGTGGTGTATCCCTGAGCTCTTAGGATCGCTTCGACTAAGCGAGTCAACTCGTGGCCCTTGAAACGAGCCTCAATGAACCTAGCGATCTGATCACGCGCCATTTCCTCGAGGTCCGCGTCTTCAGTCTCAGCTACATCGCTATCAGTGATCTCACCTGGTAGCTTGGCTGCCTCAATACTGGCCTCCGGCTGCCAGCCCTTCTTCATCATCAAGTGGATTCTCTCTTCCGCATTATTGCGCTGGATACGACATATTGTCATGAAAGCGCCGAAGCTATAGAGGAGGTCCTGGCCGAAGTGAGACCGCGGAATAGCCTCTCCCACCCATTTGACGGGTCTCCAGTGGTAGAACGGATCTGGCCCTTTGGGTTCGTAATGATATGACCCAGTGATTCTCCCAATATAGATGGCTCTCTGTGATTTCAGAGGGACCACTACGAGGTCGTCGGTCTTCATACCGTGTGCGAACGGCCATACCTGGCTTACCCAGTTCAAGATGGCCTTGTGCTTGGAGTCGGGATACCATCGCTGCATCTCCTCAACCAGTTGAGACTTGTCAGTAAGCAGTGCTAGGTTTGTATCAAGACCATCCCAGGTCACGTAGACGCGCTCGTCTTGTATGAACTTCTGCTCGTATTCACCATGCGCTCCCGCACGAACCAACCAAACAGCCATGGTCAGCCCTCCATGTGGTTCAACTCGTAGTGCTTCCTCGTAGCCACGGTCATGGTCTAGGTGTCTATAGTGAGATTCTCTGTCATTACCATCTCTTCCTTGTTAACCAAATGCCTTGTATTCTACGCCCAGAGTGTAATACGATGGAATCAATAGACATTGAGTGAGTTGGGCTGTTAGACAAAAGCCTCACAAAGAGCTGAGACAGGAACCGGGGGAATGCCGAATGAGTTGTCGGACAGATGAGATAACCGAGAAGTCGCTAGCTCTAGTCAACCGAAGCTTCACAGGAGTGCTGGGTACAGTTGATGAGAACGGGATCCCTTACCTCAAGGCAATGATAAAGACCGCTGCAGACGGGCTAAAGGAATTCTGGTTCTGTTCCAACACGTCCTCGAAGAGGGTGGCCCAGATACAGAAGAACCCCAATGCGAGCCTCTACTTCTACGATGAGAAGACCTTCGAGGGCTTGATGCTGACCGGAAAAGCGGAGGTTTCCTGGGATGATGACAAGAGGAGAGGGTTCTGGAGCGACGGAATGGAGAAGTACTACCCCTTGGGTCCCACCGATCCAGACTTCGCCTTGATCAAGTTCACTGCCACCAAGGGGAACTACTATCACGGACTGAAGAACACCGACTTTGACGTCAACGCCTAAGACCCGAGTAAGACTCGAGCAGGACTCGAGGTAGCCATCTCCTAAGTAGCAGGAGGGATTCGCATGGGGTTTCGGCTGTTCAGCGATGCATTCAAGCACGGAGAGGCTATCCCCCATCTCTACAGCAGTACCCGCCTCGGCAAAAACCTCTCGCCGCCGCTGAAGTGGGAAGACCCTCCCGACGGGACTCAGAGCTTTGCCATCATAGCTGACGATCCGGATATTCCCCTGCCAATGGTGTTTACCCATTGGGTTCTGTACAACATCCCTGCAGACAAGAGAGAACTGCTGGAAGGCATCCCTCCGCAAGAGGTGTCCGCCGACGGAATGGTTCAGGGCAAGAACTCCTTTAGGCGAAACGCATACCTTGGCCCAAGCCCTCCATTTGGCACGCATCGGTACTTCTTCCAGATATACGCCCTAGATCAGGAGGTTGAGACGGATCCGCGGATGACCAGGAAGCGGCTGCTGAAGGCGATCGAGGGACACGTCTTGGCTCAAGCAGAGTTGATGGGGACATACTCGCGAAGGCAACGGGGGTAAAGCCCGAGGCAAGGCGTGGCGCAAGACTTGGGGCAACGCGTAGGGCAAGGCCTGAGACAGGACGTGGGGTAAGGCCTGGGTTAAGGCCTATCGAACCTGCGCCGCGATACCAAGCATGTGCGCTCAGTCGACCGTCGCCAGATCGAGCATGGCCTGTGCCTCCCGTGGCGTGCGGGCGCTTACTATGAACATAAACTGCTTCAGCTTCGGGCCGAACTCCCGGCGCAGGAGTGCCAGTGAGGCCAGGTTGACGTCGGATGTCAGGCAGATCTTCTTCCCTGCATCGATCGTCTTGTGGAAGAGCGGCCACCATCTCCGGCCGGTCGCCGGCTCTAATCCGGCACCCGGGGTCCACTGGAGCATCTCGATGCCCGGTATCGAGAGAAGCACGTCAAGGTGAGGGATTGCGCCTGGACCGTCCCAGTGGTACATACAGTGATCAACGTGCTCAGTCAGGCTCTCGAGCACGGGCACCATGAAGTTCCTGAACATCTCCGGCGAGATCATGGCCGAGAAGTCGCACTGGAACTTCGCCATCTTGCCCGGCGCCCACGCCCAGAAATGCGAACCGCGGGTCTCGTCCTTGATGAGTTCATAGAGAATGTCGTAGTGCTTGATGTATAGCTCAGTGATTCGGCTAAGGCTCCCGTGTACCCACTCGGGACGATCTACCAGGTCTGTCAGCAGTTGCTCGGTGCCGCGCATCGCAGCTAGCGTATCAAGCCCCTCTATCAGGTCTGGGAACGTTATTAGGTACTTCCCTCTACCTGCCTCCAGAAGCCCTTTTATCAGACGAAGCTGGAAATCCCAGTAGCGGTTGTTTGGGTCGTACTCAAACACTGCTTCATCAGGGTCTTCGATGCAGGGTTCGAACCAGACCGTATCGCGCCTCTCTACGGCGTTGCATCCAAGATACAGGGCCAGGCAGTTGTGCCCGAGGCAGGGACTGGCCGTCGGCATGTGTTCACCGAAGCTCATGAGGCGTGACTGCAGATACTCCTCCCGCTCCACGCGGTACGTCAGGCTCTTCGTGGTGTATTGCGGGCAGCACTCATCAGGCGCCATCGGCTCGGCGGGCAGTGTTGCACTGCTCCTCAGGGGTGTGTTGCCCCTGAGGGCTGCTTCCGGGCGGGGCGCGGTGATCAGCATGGCTGGCCGGCCTATGTCGCCGCCGTTCCACCACTCAGATAGCCGCTTCCTTACTTCGTCTGCGTCTGGCCGGTACTCGAGAGCACTCATGTGTCAGCCCTCCATTGCTCGAACGCCTGGCAAGAGACACTCGGTGTGTAGAGCATACCACAGCCCTTGACCAGCCACAAGGCGGGCATGACATGGACCCCGTAGTAGCGGGTAGTCTACGTGCTGTCAACGCCGGTTTGCCCTTGACCCCTTCTGGCATACTCGCCCATGTATATAAATAAGTGGTATCATTACACTGAAACTGGGAGTGGACTCCTAGGGCACGGCAGATCGCTCAGGACGAGTCCAGCCACAGCGCGAGGTCCTGGGGAACGGGGGGTGCGGAGGAGCTATTTGCTAGACATGCTGCGAGTCCCTTAGTCAGGCTCGCGGGCAGGCAAGAAACATGCTCATAAGCTGGTCAGGAACAGGTTCCGATGTAGCGGCTCAGGCAGGTCAGGCAGGAGTGACAGGCTCAAGGGGACTGCGCAGGTTGCGTGATATTGACCGCGGATTACCAGGAACCCCCCTCGCCAGTGCGCGGCACGCGGGTTATCTACAACGTGCCGTACACCGGCGAACAAGCCCCACACGACCGCAGACAGACTCCGACGCCCGGCGGCCCAGGTCAACTGGCCGCCAAGGTGATCTCTATGATGTGGCGCTGTCTTTCGCAGGTGAGGGCAGGAGTTATGTTGAAAAGGTGGCGGCAAGCCTCAAAGAGGCAGGAGTACGAGCGTTCTATGACAAGTTCGAGTCCGCAGACTTCGCAACACTGATTCTTGAGAAGACCAGCCCGCAAGTGAGTGAAGAACAGCCATAACCAGTGCGAGCTTCGCCGCGGTGCCCCACGGAGTGGATTCTTCAATAAGCCCCTGCTGGACTGCGCCTGGAAGGAGATTGGATATGGTCCACGCCCACAGCGCCTTGACCAACACCAGCACTGTAAGAAAACCAAGCGCCATCGATGCGAACGCAGTCAGGGCCACCTGTTCATCTCTTTTTCCCGACACGGCCCGCGTCGTATCGAAGGGCGTAGACTCAGCGTGCTGCAGCACTGGTGTGATCATGGGTGTAGGCGGTTCATCTGGGCACTGTTGACTTAACTTAAATACTTATGTAGAACTACTTTACAAAAAGGCAACGAGGCCGTATAATACCATTGAGAATGCGTGACGCGGCCGTCATCTCCAGACGGAATGCAAATTCAGAAGGGGGAAAAAGTCATGCGCAATGGCATCAGAGATGTCTTCGGGCTTCTACTCTCAGTGGTGTTGATTTGCTCTACCGTGGGTACGGCGCTCGCACAGGATGAAGAAATTGTTCTGCATCTATGGATGCAACCATGGGATGAGTGGCAACAGGATTGGATGAACAAATGGGTAGCAGTGTATAACGAGCAGACGGATGGCGTAAGAGTAGAGGTCTCTTACGTGCCGGAGTCAACGTGGGGTGAGAAGCTGATATCAGCTCAAGCGGCCGGGATTGCCCCCGATATCTATCCAGTCAACCTAAGCAGGTACGGGACGGAAGTAGCTCGCGGTACCATACAACCCCTAGATCCATACGTGGATCCAGCTATTTTTGACGACCTGCAGGACAACTTCAGAAGAGCAGTTACAGTGAACGGGAAGTACTACGGTTATCCCTACCAGGCTGAAGCCACCCAGGTGCTCTACTATCGTACAGATATGTTTGAACAAGCTGGTCTTGATCCCGAATCACCTCCTAAAACATGGGATGAGCTGTATGAGTATGCTCAGAAACTGACAACTGACTACACCTTTGGTTTCCAGCTAAACACGCTCGACGGTGACATTGCCTGGACGAGCTACGGTCTACAGTACAACACGACAGGCGGCTTTGCGATCAATGACAACTGGGATGCAGCCATCGTGAACACGGACGACTACCGAGACCTATTTGCATACTTCAAGAAGCTGCACGACATGGGTGTTGTGCCACAACAAGCTCTTTGTGATCCTTTCTCGACACGTGCACTGTGCGACGGTGCCGTTGCTATGCTCTGCGCAGGTTCGTGGAATTTCGCGCTGATCCGAGAAGAGTATCCTGATGTTGCAGACTTCATCAAAATCGCGCCAGTTCCCACGCGCGATGGCGATCATACCCGATGCTCTTCTGCCATGGGCGGCTGGGGCCTTGCCATTGACGCCAAGACACAGCATCCGCAGGAGGCTGCAGACTTCATTGCGTGGCTGCTAGCCGGAGATCCTGAAATCATGCTGGACTTCTGCGGGCGCGCAGGTTTTGGCAAATGCAATACCCGCAAGTCGGTGGTAGAGAGGATTAACCAAGATCCCACGCTTCAGCACGACGAATGGGTGAGAGTACTTAACAACGAAATCATGCCCTACGTGGTGCCGGAACCTGTATTTGACTGGGCGATTGCACTGGCGGTCGGGCGGGCCATCACCCGCGTGGTGGTTGAGGGCCAGAGCATCGATGATTCCCTTGCACAGTGCGAGAGAGAGATAAACGACTATATCGCCCTCAACCGCCTTGCAGGGAAAAACCCGAACTACCAGCCCACGGAATAAGCAGGCCCGCAATGCCAGCCCGCAGAGCAGTTCAGCTTTGCAGGACAAGAGAGGCAGCGCGCAGGGACACTGCGCGCTGCCCGGCCTTATTGCTCTCACGGACTTAGTGTGATGTGGTGCTTCCGCCCTGATCTGCTTGTTACTGGCCTTGAGGAAGGGGGCGTTGTTGATGGGCTCCATTTCATCTGCACTGGCGAACGCACTTCCACGTATGAAGCTGACCAAGAAACAGAGCGACGGCCTAACCGGTCTGCTGATGGTACTCCCAGCGTGCTTGCTCACGCTCGTGTTTGTGATCGTGCCTGTAGTGGTCACGTTTTACTTGAGCTTCTTTGATTGGAGTTTCTACCATGAATCGCAGCCGGTTGGACTAGAGAACTACCGCAAGATAGTATTTGATCCATGGTTCTGGAATTCCATCTGGGTGGGCGTTAAGTTCACTTTCTGGAACATGACGATTTCCACTCTGCTTGCCTTCATAGTTGCGCTCGCAATGCGAGGCATGAGCGGACGGTCGGCGGGAGTCACGAAAACATTGGTCTACCTGCCGACCATTATATCAGGTATCATCGTATCCTACATATTCGTGTTCATGTACAACTACCGCGGGGGCATCCTCAACACGGTGATCGGATTCTTTGGCGTGAAGCCTCAAGCGTGGCTGATAAACCCAAGGACTGCCATGTTCTCGATTGTGTTTCCAAGCATTTGGTTAGCAGTCGGCTATAAAGCTCTAGTGTTGCTTGCCGGCATAAACGACATTCCAGCTCAGTACTATGAAGCAGCCTCTTTGGACGGGGCGAACTCCTTGCAGAAGTTGATGTACATAACACTTCCATGTTTGAAGAATGTCTTTTTCTATTTAATCGTAACAGGTATTGTCGCCGCGATGCAGATGTTCGATCTGTCGCGGTTTATAACTAACGGAGGACCGCAGGGGCTGACTACAATGCCAGTTCTATACATTTATAACCGTTTCACCAGTGATCTGTTCCTCGGTCCTTCTATGGCGGGCGCTTTGATTCTGGCCGCAGTATTGGGATCCTTCTCCTGGACGATATTCCGTATAGTCAGTTCCGAAAAGAACACCTACGACTGATGAGCGTTCTGGAGCGCGGCTCAACTATCGGAGGGAGTAGCGTGCGTTGGAGTAAAGGCATCTGGGTGAAAGTGTTTCACATACTGGTGTTCTTGATTGTGGGATTCTGTGCGCTCTTTCCTCTCTTCTGGATGGTTGTATCCAGCTTCAAGGCGCATGCCGACATAGTCGCTATGCCTATGCGTTTCTTCCCTACCAAGTGGATAACAGACAACTACGCTAAGCTTCTTTCCGGAGGCGCCTTTTCCCGTTCTCTGTTGCTCACAACCGGGCTTGGCGCTTTGTTCGTTATTGGAACGCTGATAGTGAACTCTATGGCTGGATACGCATTCGCTCGGCTTGAATTCCCCCTCAAGAAGGTTCTGTGGCCCATGGTATTGATAACGATGTTCATTCCTGGCATCTCTATCCTGATCACGTCGTTCATCGTTGTAGTTCGCTTGGGAATGCTCAACACGATATGGGTCCTCATTCTTCCCGGTTTGGCTAGCGGCGGCCACATCTTTTTCATCCGTCAGTTCTACTTGAACTTCCCCTTGTCTCTGGAAGAAGCCTCGATGATTGATGGGTGCACAAGGTTCCAGACCTATTTCCGGGTGTTTCTGCCATCGTCACTACCCGTCTTTGTGATTGTCGGTGTATCAGCATTTCTCGGGTACTGGGGAAGCTACTTATGGCCTGTCATGACGATTTCGAAGCAGAGCTTGTATCAGATTATGCAGTTGATGCAGTTCTTCCGCTCAGAGAGGAACTTGAGGGACGGAGTGATTCTTGCGGGCGCAGTAATAACATCGATTCCGCCGGTAGTCCTGTTCGCCATATTTCAGAGGTACATTGTGGAGGGCATCAAGATCTCTGGGTTGAAGTAGCCCTAAGGATTGCCAAGCTACGAAACTGACATGGAGGATACACGGAATGGAGTATCGCAGGCGCAGGCTGTTCTTGCTTTGTGGTGTTGTTCTCGTACTGGGAATACTTGGACTTGAGAGGGACACAGCAATGGCAGATGATTTCTCGTTCAATCAGCTCGACAAGGCGTGGACGTACTTCAATCCAGGCGGCTCGTACATGCTGCCGGTATATGAGTTCGATGTACAAGATCATGAGCTCGATCACGGCACAAAACTGCTTATCGATGTGAGCGTAGATAACTACCGTCTTGAAACACAGATTGCTAAAGATAGTTTTGAGAATAGTAAAGGCTATCATGGGGGTCTGTGCGTATATCGCGACGGCCAGAACTACCTGATACTGGGCCTTTCTAATGGAGATCGAGCCTGCGTGTATGGAGTCGTGGGCGGCAGGACTCTTGCGAAGATGGCTGCACCAGAGAGCAGTCTGCTAGGCACATACAGGTACTTCGCTCTGGAGAAAAAGCAGAGCACCTTCTCTTTTTTTGCTAGTTATGATGGTGTAACATGGGAGGCCCTCCCCTCAACGTTTGAGGATAGGGAAGGTATGCTACAGGATGCAATGGTGGGACTGATGAACCGCTACATCGGTAGGCCTGCTGATGTCTTCCATAGCATGGATAAGGAGATCCGATCGTGGTTCGTCGAATATGCATTCTTCAAGATTGATGGTCAGCGGATTCCCTTTCCAAGCGAAGGACGAGAAGATTGGATTCTCCGCAAGAGCCTAGGAGTCTTTTCTATGCCGGTCAGAAGTGGTGCGACAGGGCAGAATGCGCCAAGGCTGCTTCGCGCACAGAAGAGTGGAGATTGGACTCTTGAGGGCATGATCTCCTATAACTCCGCAAGTGCGAAAGGCAACAACCTCGCCGGACTAGCGTTGTACGTAGATGACAACAACTATCTGGTTTTCGGTATACGCAACGGTTGCGGCAACACCGTTCGTCTTGAGCTAAGTGGAATGCTGAATGGGCAGCCGACCGGACCTCTGATTGACGTGCAAAGGCGATATGAAGCGGATCGCACTTTGCGCATCTCAAAGCGGCATCAGGACGGCTCGTTTCCAGTTTACTACTTCTATGGTTTCGGAAACCATTACGCAGGTAAGTACGAAGATGTTGCAGGGGTTTTTGACTCGGCCCAATACGGGGCCATGGCGTGGGAGGCCACGGGTGGTGATGGAGAGGACTATGTAGTCACCTTCGAGCACATCTCCGACATGATTCGAGATGCCTATGCAGATTACTTCGACAGCAAGGCTCTTGATGGTATGTGGGATCTCAGGAGTGGAACTGCTCAGATCGGCAGAGCTCGTTTGGTCCTGAGATCTGATCCAGCGGATCGTCCAGCGGTGTTGCTGCGCAGTCACAGCCTTCAGGAGGATTGGATGATAGACACTACCCTGACCAACTTGGTTGCAGGCTCCAGGGCAGGGTTAGTGCTCGCAGGAACGGCCGAAGCGCTGTTCTACACCTATGACGGCAATACACTCGGCTTGCAGAACGGCACGGAGTCAAGAGCACTGAAACCTGAGGAGCGAGTAAATCATCTTCGGGTTGTTAGGCAAGGCAATAGGTATATCTTCCGCTATTCCGACAGCGGGTGCGCATGGAAAACGGCCTTTGAGCACATTGACGAGGCCGGGGCACTAGACGACACTCGCTATGGCTTAGTCGCGCAAAAGCAAGGGACCTTTCTGCAGTTCCTTGAAGGTCTTCGCCCGACAGGAGCGATTGCTGAGATCTCGTCCATTGAGATGATATGCGCACTGACGGGCGAGGATGGAATAAACAAGACGCAATCGCGCTGGGGAATGGGCAGCACAGATCTGGGAAGTATGTTCAGATATAAAGACAAAATCTACGGACTCTATGGCGATACCTTCTCACAACAGCGAGGCGAAGGCGCGTGGATTCACAACGCGTTGTCTGTCGGCACAACAACCGATCCCGCCGAAGGTATACAGTTTGAGCAGGTGTATATTGGCAAGGACGGGCGCGGCTTAGTACTACCTGTTACAACCAGGTATGCGTGCGCCATGATACCATCTTGCGGCTTTGGGATTGAAGAAGACGGGGTAGATGTGCTTTACATGTGGGTCCATGAGATCTACGGCTGGACTACGCCGGGTCACAGAGACGTTCAGGGCTCAGGATGGGCAGTGTCCCTTGATGGAGGCCGCACGTGGAGATACGACGGTGCGATGTTTGATGGCAATAGCCCGTTTCAGTTTGTTACGGCCTATCAGGACGGAGACATGCTATACTTGTTCGGCAATGCAGGGAGTGGATATGGAGAAACCTACTTGATGCGAGTGGCTGCTAAAGATGTCAGGGACCGAGCCGCTTATACCTTCTTTGCAGGCATTGATGAGCAGGGAAGGCCGATCTGGTCGGAGGATGAACAAGATGCAACTTGGGTGCTGGAGCAGAGCAACCGTGAGATTGGCATTGTGTATAACCAATATCTTGGCGTGTTCCTGATGACCGGCCTTGATACCATTAACGATCAAGTAGTTGTCCATGAGTCACCAACGCTGTACGGACCGTGGAGCCGCGCGTCCACTCTGTTCCATAAAGTATACATGCCCGTTATGAGTGCCCAAGACAAGATGCCTCACTGTTACGGAGCATTTTCACTACCCAGCATGGTCAGTGAGGACGGCAAGACGATGTATTTCACGATATCTCAGTTTCGACCATATCAGGTACACTGGATGGGTGTAACGTTCGAGAAAAGCGACTTACGATGAAATGGTGATCTGCGGAGAGTGAAGAACGTGGAGATATCCGTATCTGTGATGTGCATGGATCATGGCAATATGGTCGAACAATTCAGAATGCTGAATGGTTTCGCCGATTCGTACCACTGGGACATTATGGATGGCAATTATGTACCTAATGTGACGCTTGGTCCAGACGCGATTGATTCCCTGCGTTCAGTCATTGAGAAGCCCATTCACGTCCACCTTATGGTAACTCGACCGCAGGACTATGTTGGACAGCTGATAGATCTGCAGGTCGCGGGGATCTCGTTTCATCTTGACACTGTAACGAGTCAAGCTTTTCGTTTGGCCGACCTGGTGCATGACGCAGGAATAGGGGTTGGAATTGTGCTGAATCCAATCGAGCCTGTGTACGCATTGGAGTACATAATGGACCAGCTAGACTCAATCACTGTTATGACTGTAGATCCTGGGTTCGCCGGTCAGCGTTTCATTCATCCGATGCTTCGGAAGATCAGCCATTTGAAAGAGCTGAAGGAAAAGAACGGCTACAAATACACGATTGAGGTGGACGGGGCTGTTAACAGGATGACTCTAGATTCCTTGAGAAGAGCAGGCGCAGAACGCCTCGTTCTGGGATCATCGGGGCTTTTCGGCCTGGGAGAGGATCTCTCCGAATCTATACGTTTGGCGCGTGACTACATCGTAGCGCAGGCGGATCGATGACTGACCCACGGTGTTTTGTGACTGGCTTAAGGAATACAGAGCTGGAATTCCGTGTGAGAACTGCGTTCGCAATAACCGAGGCATTGGCATATGTTTATATGATTCCGACAGCGGCGTACGACGGAAATGGTTGAGGGAGGGTTTGTGGAGGCACCATGAACACCAAGCACCTGAAGCTCAGAAACCAAAGGAGGGTGCTGGAGGCCATTCGGAAACATGCTCCGGTCACAAGGGAAGAGTTGGTACGGATCACTAGCATGAGTGCACCCACCCTGATTTCGGCGCTCAATGCTTTTAGGCAGCTAGAGTTGGTTCAGAGCGTTGGCTACGTTGATTCAACCGGTGGCAGACCTCCAGAGCTAATGGACATCAATGAAAAAGCCGGGTTCGCGGTTGCCTTTTGGATGGAGGTCCCCAGAATCGATTGCGCGGTACTTGATCTGAAATCCCACGTGTTGTGCAAGGAATCCTCGTATTTGACCAGTGTAGAGCAGGTGGATGATAATCTGCAGGAAATCGTCGACCTGATTCGAAGGACCATCGAACAGGCTGGGATAGATCAGAAAGCGCTAATAGGAATAGGGTTTGCCATTCCTGGGTTAATCGATCGACACGCAAATCGGTCTCTGACGATCGAACGACTACCTGGATGGGAGAATGTTGACATAGCAGAGCTGCTTTCCAAGGAGTTCGAATGCCCCGTGTCTATTGATAACGACATACGCGCTGCTGCAATCGCTGAGAATCACATTCACTTGCAGAATAGGTACAGAGATTTCCTGTACGTGGGCGTATTTGAGGGTATTGGAATGGGGATCTACAGCGACGGTCTAGTCCAAATGGGCAATCGAGGCAACGCGGGCTTCCTCGGACACACTACCGTAGTCCCTGACGGTATACAGTGCAGATGCGGGAGTGAAGGATGTCTAGAGGTGTATTCATCGATTGCTGGCATCCGCCGACAAATCGTATCTACATGCAGCCGCGATGTTCTGGAGGGTATCCCAAACGAGCAATTGCAGGAAGAACACATTCTGGAGGCTTACATGAATGGACAACCCCAGGTCGTTAGGATCGTCAAGAGGGCTAATAGGATGTTAGGAATAGGTCTGTCAAACGCTATCAAGCTGTTTGACCCGGCTTTGATCGTAGTTGGATCTCGTTGCCTTTTCAGGTATGATGAGAACTTCCATGAGATAGAGGACACTTGTAGAGCCTACCTCCGCAACTACCCGGACAAGAACACCACGATCTGTCGTTCGCAGGTGCACGACAATCCAGTTATTGTAGGCATTGGAATGACAGTAATCGATAGTTTCTTTGATTCTGTTATCGCCTAACCGAGTTACAGGACAGGAGTAATTCCTACCTCAGTTGAGAAAGCTGGGATTCTCGCCATGAAACCAATCCTGGTCGTTGGGAGCATCAATACTGATCTGTATGTCAAAGTGCCTCGCATGCCTCGGGCTGGCGAGAGCATGGTTGTTGAGAGTATCCAGAGAAGTCTGGGCGGAAAGGGAGCCAACCAAGCGCTGGCAATCGAAAAACTTGAGTATCCAGTGCACTATGTGGGGATGGTGGGCGATGATGCCAACGGGAGCTACTTACGTTCAAAGCTCCTTCAATACGGCATCAGGTCCTGGGAGTTGTTGTCCACCTCTGAGGCATCTACAGGAACAGCGATTATACTGCTGGAGGAAAGCGGTGAGAATCGCATTTTGGTGGCCAAGGGAGCCAACGATAGGATACAGAAGTCCCATGTCGATAAGTACCTGGTGCCCAACGAATACGCCGCAGTTCTTCTGCAGTTGGAGATTCCATTAGACACGGTATCCTACATCATCCAGAGGAGTCAGGAATGCGGCATCCCCATCATCGTGGATGCTGGCCCGGCTGTCAAATGCGATCTTGGCATCTTCCAAGGTGTGGAGATACTATCACCAAATCAAACAGAGGCTCAAGCATTGACCGGGCTAAGCGTTGATTCTGTAGACGAAGCCAAGAGAGCGTGCGAATTCCTTCGGAGCAAGACCGGAGTGAACAAGATCGTCTTAAAAATGGGCGGAGCAGGGGCACTAGTGTGCGAAGACGACGAGTTCTACACAGTAGAAGCGTTTAGGGTAAGAGTGCGCGATACCACTGGTGCTGGTGATAGTTTCACTGCAGCCTTGTCTGTTGGGTTTGCTTCGGGGTGGAGCCTCAGGGACGCAGTGGTATATGCATGTATGGCTGGCGCCATAACTGTGTCTAGAGAGGGTATCTATGACGCTATGCCGACCAAGAAAGAGGTTGATGATTTCCGCGACAGGATCGCGAGTGAAACAAGATAAGCGGTCTCCGCGTACGGACCGCTCATCCTGGGGGTGTAGAACACTATGCTTGAGCAGCTTCCTTACCAGTGCGGCATTATCACCCGGCAGATCTCAGCGGAGAACCCTACCGGCGAGAAGGGCGGTGGTTGTCATTGGATCCCGAATCCGGAGGATCCCGATCTCTATCACAGTGATAAGGCAATCAAGCTGGGACAAGGCTGGAAGGTACGGCCGTTTATTCGAGTGAAGGCTGGTACAACTGTAGATCTAGCTGATATTAGGGGTATGGGGGCGATTACTCAGTTCTTCTTCACTACCAATTATCCAAGAATGTCGGAGATGGTACTTCGCTTTTACTGGGACGACGAGGAAACCCCATCTGTCGAAGTTCCCGCAGGTGCCTTCTTCTGCATTGGTCATGATAACCATCCTCATTGTGTCTTTTCCTACCCGGTTGCGGTCAATCCATATCGAGGGTGCAATTGTTACTGGTATATGCCTTTTCGAAAGCGCGCTCGGATCACGTTGACTCATGAAGGCAGCGAGGACGCGGATGTCGTCGCCTATCGTGTCTTGTATCACCTAAAGGAGATACCTCCTGACGCGGCGTATTTTCATGCGCAATACCGTCGTACTGTGACCACAGAGGACCTGCCTCTGCACGTGATCCTGGATGGTGTAAGAGGAAAAGGTGTGTATGTTGGTACATACCTTTGCTGGAACGCCTTTAGCTCTGGCTGGTGGGGCGAAGGCGAAGTGAAGTTCTACTTGGACGGAGACCAGGAGTTTCCGACTCTCTGTGATAACGGTACAGAAGACTACTTCGGTGGTGCGTGGAACTTCGGCTACAACCCCTTCCGGGACGACAGACCGGAACAGCCGTTCAATTCGCCCTTCCTTGGCATGCCACTTGCGGTAACACAAAATCGTCATGGGTGCAAGAAATTCAGCTTGTACCGCTGGCATGTTCGAGACTGCATTGGTTTTGAGAAGGATATCCGGGTAACAGTGCAGACCCTTGGGTGGTGGCCAGACATGAAAACGTACCGTCCGCTTTGTGATGATGTCTCGTCAGTGGCATATTACTACCAACAGGAACCCCACATGCCCTTTCCAGAACTGGCTCCGCTTAGCGCGCGATGGGACCGGTAAGTCAACAATCACAGAATCAGAGGGTATGAGCACGGTGTTTACGATGCCGGCGCGGTTCGACGACACGGTATTGCCCTGTTTGCCGCCGACGATCGGCTTTGTAGATCTTCGGAACATGGAACCAACAGACTTGGCGAAACTCATCCTTGAGAAGCTTGGGGTTCAGAAGAAGCATGACTGAAGTGTTTTCAATGACAGCGATTGAACTGGCACGAGCGATTCGAGACAAACGCCTCGGCGTGGAAGAGCTCGCGAGGGCATACATCGAACGGATAGAGCAGTTCGATGGACCTGAGGGTCTCAATGCGATGGCGGAGCTGAACGAAGACGCCATCAAGCAGGCCAGGAAAATGGACTCCATGAAGACTGACCGTGACGGAGCCATGTTCGGCCTCCCGGTGCTCGTCAAGGACAACATCGATGTTGCCGGGCTGCATACCACCGCGGGCAGTCTTGCTCTCGCAGACAACATTGCCGAGAGGGATGCTCCGATCATCGCAAACCTGCGCCGCAACGGCGCGCTGATACTGGGAAAGACGAAGATGACCGAGTTCGCGAACTATACAACCCAGGGTATGCCCGGAGGGTTTAGCTCGCGCGGCGGTCAGGTGAAGAACGCTTATGATCGCAACAAGGGTCCCAGTGGATCCAGTTCCGGTTCGGCTGTTGCCATGTCAGCAGGATTTTGTTCTGCCGCGATTGGCACAGATACGTCGTTCTCGATCGTCGGCTGCGTCACTGAGAACGGCGTTACTGGGCTCAAGCCGGCCCATGGGTCATTGTCCTCAGACGGGATCATACCGATTGCCAGAACCCTCGACAGTGCGGGTTCTATCACCCGTGACTTGAGCGACGCACTGCTGGTGTATTCTTGTATGAGAGACGAGCCGCTGCAGCCGGTTGAACCCATGGCGCCCGATGGCATCCATCTGGCAGTCAACAGCTTTCAAAAAGATCAGGTTTCTGAAGTACAACTCGGCAAACATGCTTCTGTGCTCCATCGACTACTACGAAGCACATCCGGAGCACATGAAGTACGGCATCACATACCTGCGCGGCGCACTGGAGGGCGTTTCGGGAAACCTCGATGGTGCAGAGTATCTGGAGGCCCTGGCTGAACGCAGAAGGCTTCGACTTCAGGTGCTAGAGGACCTGCGCGGATATGATGCCTGCCTGATGACCGGGCCGACTCACATCATGCACTTCGTAGGGCTGCCGTCGTTGGGGTTGAGGCTGGGCATGGCTGACGACGGCACGCCACGCGGTTGACTCGTATACCAAATGGGTCAGCAGGTAGGTGAGAGTCGGCGCCGAAACCAGTATGATCATGGCGCAACGATATCCGACAGGCCACACGCAGTGTCTCCAGGGGGGTACAACGGCGTGTTCCGATGCTTGAGCTGCGGGAACTCCACCACCCTGCCCACGTGTTGGCAGTGTGGGCACACGTTTGAGGCGGTAGACGGCATCTACCAGCTCACAGAGGATCCTGGGATCAATCTGGACGACGACAAGGGCACCAAGTACGTCGGCTATGATCGCGTCGGATCCTACTACGGAGGGCGCAACTGGCTTGAGTGCGATCCAGCAAGCATGGCGATTGGCAGCAAAGTGGCTGAGCTGGTGGGCCGCGGACTAGTGCTTGACCTCGGCTGCGGCGACGGTCGATTGGCTGTGCCCGTCGCTCTACATGGGTGCACTGTAGTTGCCGGAGACATATCCAACGTGATGCTCAAGCTCGCGCTCGAGAAAGCTGCGAAAGCCAGGCTGGACGCAACCCGACTGATTCCATGCAGGATGAACGCTCTCTCGATTCCTCTCGCCAATGACTCCGTCGATGGAGCGATGGCAAACGGTATTCTGCATCTCATATCAGAACCGAGCATAGTGATTCGTGAGCTCTGGCGGGTCTTGAAGCCCGGCGGGAAGCTCTTTATCGTAGGGAACTCCCCAGGCCTTCCCCAAGAGGTTGCAGAGGAACTCAGGGAACTCAACCGTGAGTATGAGATGAGGGTTAACGAGTTCCATAACCGATACTGGGAGATCCTCAAGGAGGCCGGAGTTCGTGCTACTCGCTATAGCTGGGAGTTTGACCAGTACTCAGGGTGCGAATCGATCTTCGGCAACCATACAGAGGTAAGAGTCGACTTCAACGAGCAAACGACAGGCAAGATGGCAGACTACTTCATGTACCGCATGGGAGGCAAGGGTTTCTCGGATCAGCAAGGGGTGCCGGACGACCTCCACGAGAAGGCATTTGCGCAGGTTGTCAGAGAGTTCAGTGAGAAGTACGGGCCTGACTTCGACCAGATCACTTATGTGTCCATCACCGATGGGTTGGTGTTACATCTCTTCGAGAAGGTAGAGGGGACCGTGAGCTAGGAGGAGAAGGAATCTCACTCGTAGCGTAGAAAGACATCGTACCCTCGGGAACGTTCCCGAGAACCAGCTCTTGACGTACTGACCTATTCTCTTGGGGTACTGACGTACTGGGGAAGAGGAGTTCACATGGCTGAAAACTCAGAAAGCAGAACCGTCTCCGGCATCGATCGAGCCGAACGTCTCAACAGCAGCGTTCGAGCCGAGCGTCTCAAGAAAAGCGTTCGCAAGCTCAGGGACTTCTACGATATGAAGCCCGGGGCGCCGATCTACCAAACGGAGTTCGGCTATTATTGCCTTGACCGCTGGAAGCGGGAAGGACACATCACCGACAGCACTGATCTCAATGAGCTGTTCGGATTCGACGAACCTGGCAGCTACTCCCTGTGGCAACTGGGGTGGTGCGAGGCTGCGTTTTCGCCCAGTTTTGAGGAAAAGGTCCTCGAGGTGCGCGGAGACCACGAGGTTGTGCAGGACTGTGCCGGGCGTCACCTCTTGTGCTTCAGAGGACGGCGGAGCGGGTTCATGCCCGAGTACATCGACCACCCTGTGAAGGACATGAAAACCTGGGAGGAAAACTGCAAGTGGCGGCTTGACCCGTGCTCTCCGGAGCGGCTGCCCGGGATACAACGTCAGATCCAGGAGGCTGTCAAGGCCGAAGCGGAAGGAAAGCTGATTGTCCAGAACGTCATCGGAGGCTACATGTATCTCCGCAGTCTGATCGGTCCGGCGGAGGTACTGTACAAGTTCTATGACGAACCCGACTTGATTCACGACTGCATGCAGACGTGGCTTGAGCTTGCCGACGCCGTGATAAGCCGCTTTCAGCAGCACGTCACACTAGACGAGCTGTTCCTCGCCGAAGACATCTGCTTCAACCACGGTCCGCTCATCTCGCCCGACATGATGCGGGAGTATCTCTTTCCGTACTACCAGCAACTGATCGCTAATGTGAAGTCCAGACAGATAGACAAGAGTCGGCAGTTACACATACAGATCGATACAGACGGGTTCGCAGTCCCTGCTATTCCGGTCTACAAGGAAATCGGCATGGACTACATGTCGCCCTTTGAGGTCGCGTCCGGTTGCGATGTGGTAGAAGTTGGGCGGCAGTATCCAGAGCTGCGGATGAGGGGAGGCTTCGACAAGCGCATCCTGGCGCAGGGCAAGAGTGCCATTGATCGCGAGGTGGACCGCATTATGCCGGTCATGCAGGCACGCGGCGGCTACATCCCCTGTTGCGATCATGGAGTGCCTGAGGAAGTCGACTTCGACGACTACATGCACTTCCGCAAGAGGATGCTCGAGTTCGCGTAGCAAGGCCACCGCTAGCTAAGGCTGCGGCAGGGCCAGCACTGATGTGGACGGTAGCGTGACCGCCGACCAAGGTTGCAGCAGGATCGCCACTAAGGAGCGCTGCGGCAAGACGGCCACTGACGAGCACCGTTGCGCGGCCGCCGCTGACTAAGGCTGTCACAGAACCAGTTCTGACTAGAGCTGGAGCGAACGAAGAATTCTTGGCACAGGCAGAAGGAGTTCCACTCCAGGTGTGGAAGTACGAAGTGCTTTCGGGAACGTTCCCGACAACTCCGCGAATGTCAGCTTCGCAGCTCCACTCCGGAGTCTCCACCTACTCTCTTGCGTGCCTGACTGTTGTTACATAGTCTAGACCGTGCCTAGACCAGGTCCGGACCAGATCTAGACCTGGCACTAGACCGGACACTAGGCCAGGCACGCAGGACCACAAGGCTACCAAGGAGGCCATTCGTGGTGCGCATTAGGCGGAAAAGGGGCCTTCGGCTAACGCTACAACAGCGGCGTGACCTGGTTGGGTTGTCTTTCACCTTGCCCCTGATCGTGGGGTTTGTGTTGTTTTTCCTGTACCCGTTTGCCCAGTCACTCCTGTATAGCTTCAGCAAGCTGACCATTTCTCGAGAGGGCATTGCTCTCGATTATGTCGGGTGGGCCAACTATCGTGAGGCGTTGCTGGTCCATCCGGAGTATGTGCGTGTGTTGACGGAGACCATCGTCAAGATGGTGGTAGACGTCCCTCTGATCCTTGCCCTGAGCTTCTTCGCTGCCCTGCTTCTCAACCAGAAGTTCAGGGGCCGACTGCCTGTGCGAGTGATCTTCTTTCTTCCGGTCATCTACGGCGCCGGCGTCATTCTCAAGATGGAGTCTACCGACTACATGATGTTGCTGCAATCGACTCATGCAGGGGCTAGAGGCGAAATGATCAGTGTGGGAGCGAGCCTTCGCAGCTTCTTGATGCAGGCCAAGCTTCCGGAGGCTTTGCTTCTCTACATCATGCAAGGAATAGCTCGTGTGCCCGAACTCGTGCGCTCTTGCGGAGTCCAGACCCTCGTCTTCCTGGCTGGGCTGCAGTCTGTTCCGCCCGCGCTGTTTGAGGCTGCCGACGTTGAGGGCTCGACGGCCTGGGAGAGCTTCTGGATGATCACTCTGCCCATGATGAGTCCACTCATCCTGACGAACGTTGTATACACCGTCGTCGACTTCTTCACGTCTGGGAGGAGTGCTCTGCTGGGTTTGGTTCAAAAGACCGCCTTCAGCAGCGGCTCCAGCTATGGTCTGAGTGTGGCTATGTCCTGGATCTACTTCGCGGCGATAGGAGTTATCTTGGCTACCACTATTGGCGTGATCTCGCGGAAGGTATTCTACCATGAGTGAGACGGTCAACACACGTAAGAAACATCTGCACAAAGCCATGCGTGTAGGGATCGCCGCGCTTCGCACGATCGTCCTCGCCGGGATTTGCTATATCATACTACTTCCGATCCTGACCAAGCTCTCGTCTTCATTCATGTTTGAGACTGACTTGTATGACCAGACTGTGCGGTGGATACCGAGGCACTTCACCCTGGACAACTACAAGCTGGTATGGCAATACATGCGCTACCCGGAGGCGTTTGTTCACTCGCTGCTTCTCTCGTTGGTCGTGGCTGTCCTGCAGCTCGCGGCATGCACATCGATAGGCTATGGGCTTGGCAGGTTCCACTTCAGGGGTGTCAACCTGCTCTTCTCAATCGTGGTGTTCATGATGATCGTGCCGCCCCAAACCATCATGATACCGCTGTACCTGAACTTCCGATACTTTGACCTGTTCGGCGTGCTGCCGGATCCGGGACTCAACCTAATAGGCACGCATTGGCCATTTGTGCTGCTGTCCGTGACCGGCACGGGTCTCAGGAACGGGCTTTTCATCTACATCATGCGGCAGTTCTTCAAAGGGATGCCGAAAGAGCTCGAGGAGGCTGCTTACGTAGATGGCGCGGGTCCTTATGTGACCTTCTACAGGGTCATGCTGCCGAGTGCTGGACCGGCTCTGGTTATCGTATTTCTCTTCGCTTTCGTCTGGCAGTGGAATGACAGCTACCTGACAGGCATGTTTCTGGGTGGCAAGACGGTGCTGCCGGTCATGCTGGAGTCTCTGCTGTTCAACCTGGGGCCTGGCGGAGGAGGCTATGCCCTGCAGATTACGGGTCAATACGCGTCACTCATCAACAACACCGGGATGCTCTTGTTCATGGCGCCCTTGCTCCTGCTCTACACTGTGATGCAGCGATACTTCGTTGAGAGTGTGGAGCGGAGCGGGATTGTCGGGTAGAGAAGCGCGGATGGGAGAGTCACGTCGCCAAGCAGAGGTTACATCGCCGAGAGGGAGTTTCGGGCGGCCACGGCCAGGAAGCGGGCCCAAGCCAGGTCGAGTCGAATCGCCACAAGGGAGCTTCAGGCGGCTAGGAAGCGGGCTCAGGTGGAGTCAGGTCGTCGAGACGGAGTCAGATCGTCGAGATGGAGTCACATCGGCTAGAGGAGGATCAACATGGCCAACATCAAGAACACAGCTAGACCAGAGCTAGTCGTCGATGAGAAGGGTGAGAAGATCCTGGGCGCTGACCCTCACGTGCTGCTGGCTGACGACGGCTATTTCTACATGTACACCACGTTTCAGTTCGGAGAGTTGCCGACGTGGAGGAGCAAAGACCTGAAGTCATGGGAGAAGCTACCGTCCGCTCTGTCGCCTAGACCGTATCTCGACACCGGAGATGCAGATGGCGCAAAGCCGAAGCTCCTGTGGCAGAACTGGGGACCTGATGTCTACAGGTTTGGCGATGGATACGTGATGTTCATCTGCAGCTATGTGTCGAGCGACGAGCCAACCAAGCATCTGCCGCTCGAAATGTCCGTGTTTGCGGCCTACAGCGAGAAGCCGACTGGCCCGTTCGAGAGGTTTGTCAAGATCATGCCAAGGGATGGGAATCCACACGGTCCTCATTCTGTCATCAACGACGATCCACCGGAGGTCATGGCCCGTCCCGACTACGACCACCACGCCGTGTTCCGCGTGGATGCGTATATGTTGACAGACCCAGTCACTGGCCGGGACTATCTAGCCTATACGTCATATGGTTCTGCAATGGTCGACGGGGAGACAGGCAACCACATTCACCTGTTCTGGTTCAAGAACCCACGATTCGAGGATGGGCCTCAAGGGCCTGGGCTCTATTACGACTACGTTCCCGAAGAGAGGTACTACCTGTCAAACCCTCATAGGTGGCCGGAGTTCGACGTGCCGACATGTCTGGACAAGTACGGTCAGCCATGGAGGCCGACCGGGAAGGCGCTTGGATGGCCTGAGGTTCCCATCACGCGTGCGGTTACGGAAGCTCCTGTGCTGGTCTACAGGGATGGTTGGTATCACTTCTTTTTCTCTGCAAACACTTGGGATTCGCCGGGCTACCAGATACTCGAGGTCAAGGCGAAGCAGCTCAGGCATTTGGACATCACAGTGCGAGGCAGCCTTCAGCCGGGTGACGTAGAGTACCGGATCTTCCAGGAGCCGGAGGCAGGGGAGCAGTGGCACAACTACGGAAGCGGTGGCGCGGTTCAGGATAAGGACGGCGCGTGGTGGTACTACATGCATTGCCTGCCCCGGGGCGAGATTCGGTATCTCGCCAGAAAAGCTGTTGAATGAGGAGATGAGTCCGTTGCCCGTGAAGGAGGTGAGGTTCGGGCTCTGAGAATGAGGTTCGACATCGGCAACAAGATAGAGCATCACTTCGAAGTTTAGGAGGGGAGATCAGTGAGAAGAGCTGGACTTAGTCTATTGGTCGCTGGTATGATACTGCTTCTAGTTGGAACAGCCGTTGCGGCTAACCCCTACGGCACAGACTACGACTTCAAGGGCCAGACAGTCTACTTCTGTTCGTGGGTTCCCGGTGTACCCGGAAGATTCCTCGAAGGCGGCGAGGCAGAGGGCCGTCTGGAGCAAGCAGAAGCTCTGTTCAACGTCAAGATAGAGTTCATTGCCCCGGGAGCGTACGACCAGATCGGTCAGGCGTATATTGCAAGACTGATGGCCGGCGAATCAGTTCGTGACGTATGGCACCTGCAGAACCTCTGGGGCTTCTTCGACGTGGGCCCTGCTGGCGCTCTCTATCCTCTGAACGAGATCTACGCCAGTATACCTGACTTCCAGGTAAGCGGCCTCTCAGAGACGATGTCTCTCAACGGAGAGATCTATGCCATGGAGCTCGGATCTTCGTCCGCTGACAACCGCTACCTTGACCTAGGGCTTTACATGGTTGCGTACAACAAGGAGTTGCTCGAGCGCGAAGGTCTGCCTGACCCCCACGAGCTATGGGCAAATGGCGAATGGACTTGGGAAGCGATGACGGAGATCGTTTCGAAGGCGACCCGCGACACGAACGGTGACGGCCAGACTGACCAGTGGGGCGTGAACCTCATCCCGCCCGAGGCCTTCATCCTTTCTGCCGGCGGCTTCCCCTATACACAGGGTGCTGATGGCAAAATGGTGTTTGCCTATGACAGCCCTCAAGTGATCGGGGCCCTCACCCAGATGGCAGCGTGGAGGCAGGCGGGGTATCAGCATGACAGCTGGCACTTCGATGGGTTCAAGAACGGCAACGTCGCACTTGCCTTCGGCGCGATGTGGCTACTCGCTGACATCAGGCCGAGCATGGAGTTTGAGTATGGCGTCGTGCCATATCCTTTGGCTCCTGGCGAGACCGAATACCACTACATCACTCACGCCTTGGATTTCAGAGCAATACCGGTCAATGCTGAGAATCCAAGAGCCTTGCTAGCGCTCAACGCGTTCCTGTTCGACGATGGTCCCGAGGCCGTTGAGCAGTACAACCGCGTGCAGATGGGCCGCCTTGCACCGAACCGGGAAACCGGCGTAGTGTTGCAGGCCGCCATCGAGGCATGGAAAGGCGAGACCGTTCTGCCTGGCTATACTCATCCGCTCTTCGCGCAGGTACTGACTCCCGCTATGTGGCAGGTGCTGAACGGCGAGAAGACAGCAGCAGCAGCGATGGCAGAGATCCGCCCTGTGGCTCAGGCTCTCATCGACGACATGTTCAACCAGTAGGCCTTCGCAGGGCATTTCGCACTGGCTCCTGTGCGGTACTCCGCACAGGAGCCTCTACTAACCAGGACCTGGACGTATTAGTCATCGGAAGAGCTTGCGATTGGATGAAACGGCGCTGATTACGGCGATTGGCTCGATCGGGGCTCTGGAGGGATTGGTCGTGGGAAGGGCTCGAGGTATGGTTGTGGTTCAGAGCGCTGTCAGGGCTCGTAGCTTGGTTGGAGTTCAGAGCTCGGCCAGCGCCCGGAGTGTTGTCGGGTTTCAGAGCATGGTTGTCGTTTCGAGCATGATTGTGATCCTGATAACAACGAGTTTGGTGGGGTGGACTGCTGTGACTTCTGCTGGCTTTGTTCCCAACAACCCGGTAGGCGGCATTACCGGCATTGGCGACCCGTGGGTGCTCAAGCACAACAACAAGTACTACCTCTACGCTACCTCCGACACAGCAGTAGGCTTTCGAGTATGGGAGTCAAGCGACCTCGTGGAGTGGGAGCTGAAAGGTCTCGCCTACATTTACTCTCCGTCGCTCACCAAGGAGGGTTCCTGGCGGCCTGGAGTGACTGATTTCTGGGGACCTGAGGTCATCTTCTACCAGGGACGATTCTACATGACCTACTGTGCGAAAGACGTCGATGGCTTCCGCAAGATTGCCATCGCGGTCAGCGATGATCCGCTCGGTCCTTTCCGAGATGTCCGCGCACCATTGTTCGAGGAAGAAGCCAGTTTCATAGACGGTTCTATCTTCATTGATGACGATGGGACGCCGTACCTGTATTTCACCAGGGAGTGGACCACCAATAGGGTGCGGGGCATACCGATGAGCGAGATCTACGTTCAACGAATGAGTCCCGACCTGCTCAGCCTGGAAGGCGAGCCGATTCTGGCTCTGCGGCCAACCGAGAAGTGGGAGATGGTAAGCTGGAGCGCGGGCTTTGTGCTGGTCGAGGGTCCGTGTGTCATCAAACACGACGGCACCTACTACCTCATGTACTCAGCCAATGGCTACAACTGGCGGGAGTACTCTATCGGCTACGCTACTGCCCCCTCACCTACCGGTCCATGGACGAAGTATGAGGGAAATCCGATCCTCGCTGCGGACCTGAGCATAGGCGTCTCCGGACCTGGGCACAACTCGGTCACTCGATCGCCTGACGACAGCGAGCTCTTGATTGTCTATCACATCCATACCAACCCCAAACGCCCGAGCGGCGACCGATCTGTCTGCATTGACCGGATGTACTTCGAAGACGGGGTACTCATCGTAGATGGACCGACTATGGGTCTACAGAGCGAGTAGCCACGCGACGATAGGGAAACAGGCAGAGCGAGCAGACACACCAAGATGCGAAACAGACGGAGGACCGACGAATGACAACAGCCCTGAATGACCCGCAATACATCGAGATGAGAGACAGGCACATGGCCCGCCTCAGCGCAATATTCGGTGCTCGGAGTGTGGACAAGGCAGTCGATCAGCCTGCAAATCGGCGCGATGACCAACCAGCAGGTGGGCCAAAAGGTCGGCCGCGAGATCAGCTGTTCATTTTGAACGGCATCTATGGTTCAGGCCAGGCCGACCCTTACACTGAACCCGAGCTCTGGGTCAATCAGGCGCTGGAGAGCCTAGTCAGCAAGGTGGATTTGCTCCGTGACCAAGTGACATTTCGACCTTTAGCTGTGGAATATGGACCTTACGGAGTGCACTTCATAGATCGCATCTTGGGTGCGGAAGTATACGTCGATGAAACGTCAAGGCAGTGGTACAACCGTTACTGCGAGCATGAGGTCGGCGAACTCGCACATCCAGACCTCGATTCGGACAGCACCTGGCGACTGGCAAAGCGTGCTGCCCTTGAGTTCGTCAGAAGTGGAGCCAAGCTGCCGTACTTCGGCTTGCCGACTCTGTCTAGCGCCCTCAACACGGCTGTCAACATCTATGGAGAACAGATTCTCGTGGCAATGTACGAGAGGCCGGAAGCCGCAAGACGAGACCTGCAAATCATCACCGACTTGATCTGTGAGCTACACGCTTGGTACAGGGCCAACATCCCTTTCAGTCAGCTGCAGCCCGTCGTCGCTGCGCACCGCACTCAGCCTCCGGGGTTCGGGCAGATCTGTGGCTGTACAACCCAGCTGGTCTCGCCTTCGGTTTACCGGGACATGATAGCGCCGCTGGACGACCAGGTTCTGTCGGTTTACCCGAATGGCGGAATGATTCATCTGTGCGGCTCGCATACTCAGCACATTCCAGTATGGAGAGATATGAAGTCGCTTCGTGCAGTCCAGCTAAATGACAGGGCTGCTCTGGACCTAGAGGCATACTTCCATGGCCTCAGAGACGACCAGATCATTTACGCAAACCTCTTTGATGGCATGCCGCTGGAGAAGGTCTTGGAGATCACCGGGGGGGAGAGGGTCGTGATCGTCGGCGACGTCAAGTGATGCCTACTGACCTCATGTGACCCCAAGTGAAGACCCGGGCGGTCTACCCAAGGCGGCTAGTGGATGCGCTGTTGATGTCGGCGGTCGGTCCCCAGTGCCAGAGCACAGGGGCTGTGCCGCCGGTTTTTTATCGAGTTCCGAGTCAACCCGACAGAGATCTCAGTGTCTGCTGCGGGAGTCCGAGCGACTCCCGTTCGATTAGCCTGCAGGGGATCCTTTGGAGTCGTTCAGTCGGCGGGAGGTCAGCGGCATCGCCAACGATGGCATCGATCAGAATCTCAGCTGCACGTTGGCCAATCTCCTCGAGCGGGACATGGACGGAGGCTATGTTTGGATTGACACTGACTGCCACGTAGCTGTCATTGAACCCAACGACGGCTATGTCTTGGGGCACTCGCTTCCCGACATCTCGTGCAGCGCTTATCACACCTGCAGCGATATGATCGTCGCCCGCAAAGAAGCCGTTCACTTCCGGCCTCGTCTCCAAGACCTCCATCGCTTTCTTGTAGCCGTCACTGGAGGTCCACCAATCGGCGTAGTGGATGATCGGAGAACAGTGACCCTCAATCGCGTCCAGATAGCCGCGCACTCTCTCCTCTGATACAAGCCAATCCTGAGGTCCCATGATGACTGCTACTTGCCTGTAACCGCGATCGATCAGACTCTTGGTTGCTATGTATCCACCTTGGCGGTCATCGATCACGACACTCGGCACATCGTCGCAGATCGCTACTGCACATACGGTCGGAATCTTCCATTTGCTGACCGGCAGCCTCACCCTGCGGGCGGTGTCTCCGGTGGCATAGATCACACCTGATATGTTGTTCAGGAAGTCCGTGACTCCATCGGGGTCACCGCTCTCTGCAAGGAGCAGGATAGGAATGAAGCCTCGCCTGCGCGCCACCTGGTTCGCCCCGTATATGACCTCCGTGCTGAGGAATCCCCTGATCTCCTCGAGGACCACGGCGATGGTGTTCTTACCTCCGGTCTTCAGCGCCCGGGCGTTGGTGTTGATGTGGAAACCCATTCTCTCGCATACAGCTAGGACTCTTGTGCGCGTGTCGCTGCTGATGCCAGGCATGTTGTTTATGGCTCTCGACACGGTGCTCTTGGAGACCTTGGCTTGCCTGGCGATGTCATGCAGGGTCAGACCCGAACTCACTGACAGAACCTCCGAGATCGTATGTGAGGGTATATGAGGAGGAACATCCTAAGTTCATATGATCTTCTATTCTGTGCGAATGCACATGTTCCTGTGTCAATTCTAGAAATCGCTCTCAGTAGAGCAGGTTAGGCCTTGAATGACATCTCTGATTCCGGGTTCCTGAAGCTCGGACAGAAGGAATCTGGCTCGGCGCGTAGAAAGACACTCTATCGTCGGGAACGTTCCCGAGCTACCGAACAGGAGTCCAAGACGTACTTACGAGAGGGCTGAGCACAGGGTGGGAGCACTGAAATCGCGCATCGCGGCCGTCATTGCCCTGGCATTGCTGCTGCTTGTCAGTGGCAACGGCGAGAGCTCCCACGTAGTTCCCTACCGCAACTACGGCTACAACTTCTGGGGCGAAGCCCGCCCAGCTCCCCAGGCCTATCTCTTGGCCCGCGAAGTCGATACCAACAACCTAGGTGCAGGCAAGCTCAACAACCCGCAGGACATGGATGTCTGCGGCGACAGTGTTTTCGTCCTGGACACTGGCAACCACCGGATCATCCGCCTCGACAGCGACTGGAACCTGGTCGCTGTGATACGTGAGTTCGACAACAACGGCAGTACCGATCGCTTTCTCAACCCTCGAGGCCTGTTTGTCACTGATAGCAGAATCTTCGTTGCCGACACCGGCAACCGCCGCATCGTAGAGCTGGACCACAGCGGCCGCTTTATCAGAGAGATCGGCCCGCCGGTGTCCGGGGTTGACGGCATTGCATTCGACAGCGGGCAGTACAAGCCTGACAAGGTGGCAGTGGACCGGGTCGGCCGGATTTTCGTAGTCGCTGCTGGCGAATACGACGGGATACTCGAGTTCGACGTCGATGGTCGCTTTGTGGGGTACATAGGTGCACCTCGGGTCACGCCCAGTGTCGCAGACTACTTCTGGAGACGGCTGGCCACTAGGGAACAGCTCGAGCAGATGGCTCTTTACGTGCCCACCGAGTTCAGCAACCTCACCACCGACGAGAAGGGCTTCTTATACGCTACCGTCTCCAGCAGTTCGGTTCAGAGTGCGGATATGGTGAAGCGGCTGAATCCGAGTGGGACCGATGTGCTGCGCAGACAAGGATTTTTCCCGCCCATGGGTGACGTGCAATACCCGAACCTCTGGGCTCCAGTCTCCATGGCCGGCCCCTCGGTGTTGGTGGACGTTGCCGTGATGAAGTACGGGATCTACAGCGTCCTCGACCGGACTCGCGGTCGAGTGTTCACCTATGACAGCAACGGCAATCTTCTCTTTGTCTTCGGCGGACGTGGAGAGCAATACGGCACAACCAAGAACCCTGTAGCCCTCGCCCAGCTAGGAGACAAGATGTTGATTCTTGACAGCGCGACGAACTGCATCTCTGTCTTTGAGCCGACGGACTACGCACGGGCCATATATGGCGCTATCGCGTCGTACAATGCAGGACTGTACGACGAGTCAGCCCGATTGTGGAATGTAGTGCTAGCTCACAACGCCAACTTCGACCTGGCGTATACCGGCATCGGCCGGGCCCTCTTCCGCAAAGATGACTTCACAGGAGCTATGGCCAACTTCCGTCTGGGCCAAGACCGGGTCGGGTACTCGAAAGCGCTGGCCTACTACCGCAGAGAGGTCATTGAGGAATGGCTGGGGTCCGTCGGCCTATCGGCGTTCGTCGTGATAGGTCTGGTCTGGTTTGTTCTTCGAAGGCGAAGAGCGGGCTCGAGGCAGAGGAAGGGAGATCCTACTGGGGCCTTCACCGAGGCCCATACTGGCGACCCTGCTGGCAGCCGGACTGGAGGCTCGGTTGGAGTTCCTTCTGGCAGCCCCGCTGCAGATCGCACCGGCGATCTGACTAGAGGCTCCAACGCATACCGCACCGGAGGCCTCAATACAGGCTCCATCGCATACCGCACCGGAGACTTCAACACAGGCTCCACCGCAGACTTCACTGGACGCCCGACTGTTCACCCGACTGTTGAAGTGCGTCGCACAAGAACGAGCTCTACCCTGGACGCTCTTCGATACTCGCTGTACGTCGTCCTCCACCCCTTTGACGGCTTCTGGGCCCTGAAGCACGAAAAGCGCGGGAACCTGGCCTCTGCGACTATCCTCCTGATGCTGGCATCTGCGAGCTGCGTGTTCCTGCGGCAATACAGCGGATTTCTGTTCAACTACCGCGATCCTTCAGGGTTCAACGTCCTTACTGAGTTCGCGAGCATTCTAGTGCCGTTTGCACTGTGGTCCCTGGTAAACTGGGCTTTGACCACCCTGATGGAAGGAAAGGGCACATTGAGGGAGATCTACATTGCTTCCGCCTATGCCCTGACGCCTCTGGTGCTGGTCAATGTCCCGTTGACAGTCTTGAGCAACGTCATGATCCTGGAGGAAGGAGCGTTCTACACGCTGTTCCTCACCATGTCGGTTGCGTACGTGGCTGTGCTGCTCTTCCTGGCGACCATGGTGACTCACGACTACGATTTCCTGAAGACCGCATTTGCCGTGCTGCTGATCGTCGCGGGCATCGGCATTGTGATCTTCATTGGCCTGTTGTTCTTCGATCTAATAGACCACATGGTTGGCTTTGTCAACGACGTATACATGGAGCTTGTCTTTAGGCTATGATTCCAGCTGTGAGGATGATAGCAAGGTGAAGTGGCGAGTTGCCCGTGCAGCTCTCATGGCAATAATACTGACTCTGACGTTCTCGGTGCTGGCCTATGCCGCGCTAGCGGTTCCGGTGCAAGCCAGTGCCGCACCAGAGGGCTTCAATCTGGTGGCCGAGAACGAGTCTCTTCGGCTGTACATTCATCCTGGCACGGCTGAGATAGCCGTCGAGGAGATGGCAAACCAGACATTTTGGTTCTCCAATCCTATCGATAGGCAGACAGAGGAGCGCATCGCACGGGGCCAAACCAAGGACCAGCTCTCAGCCCAGTTTACAATCTCGTACTACACCCCGGCTGGAGAGCAGCGGCTCATGGACAGCTACAACGAGAGCATCAGATACGGACAATACGAGATCATTCCGCTGGACAATGGGATCCGAGTCCGCTACGACCTTGGGAAACGCTGGAAAGATACGGATTACCTCCCCGTCATGATTCGTGCAGACCGATTCGAGTCACTGATTCTCGAGAGAATTGACAGCTCCAAGGACAGGAAGTTCGTTAGGGATAGCTACTACCTCATTGCGCTCGAGCCGCTGGGCCCTGACGACGAACCTATGCCTGATCTGTATGGGCTGAACGCCAAGCAGCTCTTCGGCGACTACAAACTGGTGCCGAAGCAGGACATGAGCAGCCGGACCGTGGAGACTCTCCCTCGCCTGCTCGCCGATCAAATCGTCGGACACCGAAAGGACATGAGTCAGCGCAGCCACGTGCAGTTTCGTGATATCGAGCAGTTGACTGAGCCCACGTACATCCTGAGAAACGACCTCATGAGCTGGGACTATGACGACCTGGTGAAGATCCTCAAGGAGATCGGCTACACCCCGGAACAAGCAACAGCGGACCACGAGGAGAACCACCTCGATCCTCCGATTCCCAACGTCCAGACGTTCAGCGTGACGATCGAGTACACTCTGGATGGGAATGACCTAGTCGTTCGAGTCCCGGTAGACGAGATCGTGTATCCTGATTCAGTAGTCAACGAACTCGGACGACGTGTCACCTACCCAATACACACGATCAGGCTGCTTGAGTACTTCGGTGCGGCGGGCATATCCGAAGAAGGGTATATCTTCGTTCCTGATGGATCCGGCGCCCTGATCAACCTGAATAGCAACAGGCTTTACGCTGCGCCTTTTAGCATACCAGTTTACGGCCGGGACAACGCCGTTGCGCCGACGACCGAGCGCGTCCGGTACACGTCGCAGGCATACCTCCCGGTGTTCGGCATCAAGGCGGCAGATAGGGCGTTCTTGGCTATCATAGAGGACGGTGAGTCACTGGCAAGCATCAGGGCGGACATAGCTGGGAGAACCAACTCCTACAACACCGTCCACTCTGAGTTCGTGCTGTTGCCGAGAGCTGTCACGACCCTCCAGGGCCGCGTGGATGTTGTCGTCGCCTGGCAGGCCTGGCAGGACTCGATTAATATCTTCCAGTCACGCCTCCCTAGCTGCGATATTGTAGTTCGGTATGCCTTCCTCCACGACGACCAGGCGAACTACGTGGGAATGGCTCACTATTACCAGGACTACCTTGTGAACAAGCATGGGCTACGGCAAGACACAGCCCGGGAGCATATTCCATTTTACCTTGGACTCGTCGGCGCAATCGAGAGGCGAAAGCCGGTCCTCGGGATTCCTCGCACCGTGATCGAGCCCCTCACCACCTTTGATGAGGCAATAACGCTGCTCAAGAACGCAGTGGAGCGCGGTCTTGAGTCTATTGAGCTTGTCTTCTCCGGGTGGCTGAGCGGGGGCATCAACCATCGCTTCCCAGTAGGAGTCAACGTCGAGCGAGCTCTAGGCGGCCTCGATGGCTTCCTGGCACTCGCAGACTACGCCAAGAGCGCAGGCATCGGATTCTCGCCAGAAGTCGGTTTCATAAACGTATACCCGACCGGATGGTTTGACGGGTTCTCTCCGACCGCGCATGCCTCGCGATTTCTCAATCGACGAACCGCTAAAGTATCTGGCCACAATCCTGCTACGATGCAGACAGGCTACGATACTTCCGCCTATGTCCTGTCACCGGCGGTCTTGCCGTCTGTGGTCGAGCGCTTTATGAGCGCATATAAGAAGTATGGCGAGCGTGGCGCCAGCGGGATTGCTCTGAAGGACATGGGCACAGAGGTCAACTCCGACTTCAGAGAAGACAAAGACAAGCTCGTAGACAGGCAACAGGCCCGCAACGTCATTGCCGGGCAGCTCGAAGTGATCCGGTCTGCTGTGGAGAATGTTATCATAGACGGCGGCAACGCGTTTACTCTGCCTTACGTGGACAGCATCGTCAACGCGCCGCTGTGGGACAGCGGGTTCAAGATCACAGATGAGAGCGTTCCTTTCTATCAGATCGTGGTCCACGGGTTCGTCGGCTACGCCGGTGAGCCGATCAATTTGGCCCAGGACACCCGCACAGCCAAGTTGCGCTCTATAGAGACGGGAGCGTATCCTTATTACAAGCTGTACTTCGCCGACGCTTCGAAGGTGAAAGGAACAGACTACGACTGGCTGTATGCAGCGAACTTCGCTGAATGGATCGAGGATGCGGTCGGTTTCTACCGCGAGGCAGATGCGGTGCTTGGCCGCTTCCACGGTCAGCGGATAGTCAACCATGAGAAGCTGGCGGCTGGCGTATACCGGACTACGTACGAGGATGGCGGCTCTGTGGTCGTCAACTACAACCAGGAGCCGTATGTGCTCGGCAGTGTGACGGCAGGCGGCGGTATGACGGTTGGCGCGGGGAGCTTCGCATTGGTTGAGGCGAGTAGGACGGATGCAGAAACAGGTCATAGGAGGCAGTGAGATGAATCAGTGGTCGCCTAAGCGGGCAACAGAGTGGTATGTATCCCAGCCGTGGCTGGTAGGGTGCAACTTCCTTCCGAGCACGGCGATCAATCAGTTGGAGATGTGGCAGGCTGAGACATACGACCCTGCTACGATTGACAGAGAGTTGGGTTGGGCCGAGAGCCTCGGCTTCAACACAATCCGTGTCTACCTGCACGATCTCGTTTGGCACCATGATCCGATCGGGTTTGCAGAGCGGATTGATGACTTCCTCGGGATCGCCAGTCGCCACGGGATGAGGACGCTATTGACCCTGTTCGACGACTGCCATAGGCCGGATCCCTGGCTTGGTACGCAGCCCTTGCCGGTGCCCGGTGTGCATAACTCCGGCTGGAAGCAGAGTCCAGGGGCGGTGATCGTCGAGCAGTTCCACTACAGAACAGTATCTGATGCCGTCGTAGAGCGACTGCGCAGCTACATCAAGGGCGTTCTGACCAGGTTCGGCGGCGATGACCGCATATTGATGTGGGACGTGTACAACGAGCCGGGACAGAGCGGCCACGGCGACAAGTCGTGCGAGCTGCTGAAGTTGACTTGGCAATGGGCACAGGAGGCCAGACCCTTACAACCTTTGACAGGCTGTCTCGACGGTAGCGGAAGCGCAGAGTGCATTGCGATCAACGCAGCGAACTCTGACGTCATCACGTTCCACTGCTACGACGGAAGCAAGCTCGAGCAGGTCATAATGAAGCGTAAGAGCGAGCACGATGGAAGACCGGCTATCTGCACGGAATACATGGCTCGAGAGCTCGGAACCACGTTTCAGTTCAGCCTGCCGATTTTCAAGAAGCATGGTGTCGGCTGTTTGAACTGGGGCCTCGTAGCCGGGAAGAGCCAAACGCACTTCAACTGGGAGTCTGTCGGCAGACTCGAGGAGCTCAGAGAGCAAGGCGCAGTCCTCAGACCTGGGGACCCGATCCCAGAACCACCTCTGTGGTTTCATGACATCTTTCGGATGGACGGGACACCGTTTGATCAGAGAGAAGTGGATTTCATACGGGATATGCTAGGCGCGACCAGGGGATAGGGTGCGGATCTGTAGCGAAGCATGGCTGGCGCAATCAGACGATCGGCTGTGGATTCTATCCAGAACGCACTCTGCGCGATCAGACCATGGGCTCCGCAACTGTTGCAGGGCTGGTTCCACGGGGCCAGCCCTTTCTGCTAGATGCGCCTCGCTGAGATCCTGAACTTTACAATACCATCCGGGCAGACGATCTCCATCTCATGTTTGCCGCTGCCGCCAAGGTTCCTCAGGTCGCCATCGCTCCTCACAGCCTCGAGGATCGGGAAGACCTTCATCATTGATTTGGAGCAGAAGTCCTGCGGGCAGCCGTACTGACAGGTGAATGCATCTCCGGGCTCATAGCCCATCCTGCAGTTGGTCGGCTTGTTGTCCGTGCCGACTGCCATGATTTCGATTCTGAACTCCCAGTCTTCTTGATACCAGCTCTTCATTCAACCACCCCTTGACTTCATCGTAGCACAGCCGGCAGCCGGCGCGTCAATTCTGTACTGAGCGTCATTGGCGGTGCTGATAGTGGCTCGAGGTAATCGACGGACGTTTTGTGATGTTCTTTGAGTGATGGCCTCAGACTTGGTATAGTCCATCTGTGGCGCGAACACACTCGTCTACAACGTGGGCCTGGCAGTTGCCGCTCACGGATTCTCCCTGAAGAAAGCTTAGTACTAGGCCCGAAGCAACCATCCGCTACCGCCACACGTGACGTCGAGCTTGAGCACGGAGACTCGAGTAGAGGCATGAGAAGGAAACTACATCCATGTAACAGAATGTCTTCAAAAACGAAGACACACAGAGGTATATTCCATGGATATTTCTCTAGACCTTGTAAGTTTGATTCTTGGGGTAGTCTTGGGCATCAACCTTCTTCTGCTGTATCAGAGGTTCTTCAGTCCGGTGTCCAAGCGAGAGCGCACTCTCAATCAACGGATCAGGGAACTGGAGCGCAGACTTAGCGATAAGGACAAACTAATACGGAAGGCAGTGAAGTCCGTAGTTGATGAACATAGATCATCCCAATAGGGCTTGGCTGCAGAAAAGGGTGATCGACTGCCGGACTTCGCAGAAACCGCTTGAGGCGACACATGGCTAAAGGAGGTTTTCTAGATGAAGAAGAGGGTAACGAAAACAGCGGTAGCTGGTGGCGTTGGCTTTCTAGGAGGCCTGTTGCTCGAGCAGGGTCTGGAGTCGTTGACGGGATTGGACTTCGTGGACGGCGTTTTCGCAGTTGGAGGGTCTGTGCTGGCAGCGATGCATGTGAATCGAGACTTGGTAGAGGTAGCTTCAGAAAACATCAAGGCCATGTTTGGAAAGGATCCTTTGGAGATCACAGAGGACGACTGGAAGCAGTATAAGGCGAAGTACCCTAAGTCCGCTGTCTACCTGGAAAAGGCCCTAGGGGTATGAGACGGTGATAGCCTATGTTAGCTTTGCTGCCCGGGTTGCTGGTGAAGCTCGCAACCAGAGGCGCCCGGCGACTAGGGCTCATGCCGCAGTCGACTTACGTGCATGAGATCATGCAGGCCCTAAAGCGCGGCGATCTGGACGAAGCGGTCAGCGTCTACCGGCTATGCGTGAGCCGCAGGCAGGCGTCGAATATCACTGAGGTGGCGCGCGAGCTAATCGAGCAGTTCGTTGACATACGCGTCGACAAGCTGCAGAGTCGCATTGACGAGATCGAAAACATCCTGAGAGCGAGAAAGAGTCTGCATGCGAGGCTGCGACGCTGGTGGGCCAGAGTCCTAGGTTTGTTTGGGCGCAAGCCCCTGCCCGAGGCTCGAAGCGAGAGTGAGCTGAGGGCAGAGCTTGCCGAGCATAAGGCAATGATTGAGGGGCTCTTGAGCATCAAGTCCTGTCTGAAGAGTGCTGGGTGAAGCGGTCCGGCTACCGCCAGCGGTCACCGCTGGTCGATGAGACGGGCTGATTGTGGCATGGGGGCGCGGGAAGGTACTCGATAGAGTCGGCACGAGTCACGGGGGAGGGGGGTCAGCTGTGTCCGCCACTCAAGTCAAACTCGACAACGCACAGCGTCAGATAGCCGAGCATATCCACGGCGGTCTTCTGGTTATGGCGCCTGTGGGTACGGGCAAGACCCTTGTTCTCGCAGAACGCATGGCGAACGCGATAGCTTCCAAGATCGAGCCGAAGCGCATACTGGGTCTCACCTTCACCAATAGGGCCTGCATGGAGATGCGTGAGAGGGTGAGGAGGCGATACCCACAGTTTGCTGGGTTGGTTCGAATCCAAACGTTTCACGGGCTGTGTGCTTCGATGCTCCGCACAGAGGCTAGATACATAGGATTGCCCTGCGATTTCGTTATCTATGACGAGGATGATTGCGTCCAAATAATCAAGGAGCTTGTCGACCGTACTGGCCGCCTACCCCCAAGTCCGTCGGGAGAATACCAGACGCTCGAGCAGCTATACCGTGACGTGGCTGGGATCATTCAAAGGGTTAAGGTTGACGCGCCACTCGAGCTTGTGGAGCACGCATGGTCGTTGAGGGAGTTGTTCCGCAGACAGTGCCCTGACTACGCATCGTGGGCCCTGCAATACCAGGAAGTCCTCGCCGACAGGCATGCGCTCGACTTCGCAGACCTGATACTGATGGTTCGGGTCATGCTCGAGAACTACCCGGACGCGCGAGAACGCTGGATGAACAGGTTTGACTTGATCCAAGTCGATGAGGTTCAGGATACCCACATGTCAGAGTACGAAGTCGTTAGGTGCCTCGCTTTGCGAACGAAGAACCTCGCCTTTGTCGGAGACACCAACCAGACCATATATGAGTGGCGCGGTTCTCAGCCGCGGGAATTGCTGAAGGCCTTTGACAGAGACTTCAGCCCTATTACAAAGCTGTCTCTGGAGGTCAACTACCGGGCGACGGAGGTCCTGGTACGAGCGGCGAATTCTGTCGCAAGCCATCTGAGGAGTGCCGCAAGCGAGGCGTACGACTCGTTCATGAGTCGGTTGCAACTGGCTGCTTCGAGCATTCTTGGCACTTCTCGGGCCGAGAAAGGAGGTCGCACCGGAGGCTGTCGGGCGTGGGCAAGTGCAGAGAAAGGTGAGAAGGTCTGCATCCGGCGCTTCGAAGATGGCGACAGTGAGGCTCAATGGGTGAGCGGCGAGATCAAGCGGATCGTCGAGACATATTCAGTTCCATATTACAGAATCGGAGTGTTGACCAGAACAAACAAGCGGGGCGCAGATGTCTCGAAAGTATTCAGCCGCGAAAATCTGCCTCACATAACAGTCGAGCAGTTCAGATTCTTCGAGCGAATGGAGATAAAGGACGCGCTGGCTTGCCTAAAGATCCTCGTCAATCCTCGGGACAGGGCCAGTGTCACCAGAGTGTTGCTGAAGCTCGCATGGCGCGTTGGAGAATCGACTATTGCCGACATCAACAGGCGAGGTGAGGAGATAGGTCTTGCGCTGTCGGACTTTGTGACCACCTCAAGCTACATACATGGCGATCCCTTCTACCGATTGCTGGAGGCATGGGACACGGAAGGCGTCGTCGTTCTCGATGTCGAGACAACAGACATCTACGCGGACGTCGTTGATGTGGTGGAGATCGCTGCAGCGCGAGTGGTTAGGGGCGAGGTGGTTGACACCTACAGAGCACTGCTTCGAAACACTGTGCCGGTAGGGCCAAGTGAAAGCATCCACCACTACAGTGATGAGTTCCTTAGAGAGAACGGCAGAGATCCCGCAGAGGTCTTTGGGGAGTTCTCCCTCTTCGTTGGCAGATCGATAGTCACAGGCCATAATGCTCACGCGTTCGACGTGCCGGTGATCGAATCGCACATGTGTCGGCTAGGCTTGCCTCGACCCGATTGGGTGTGCTACGACACCCTGGATCTGGCCCAGAGATTTGTTAAGTCACCGGGATACAGCCTCGAGGTTCTTGCCGATACGCTCGGGCTGAGTCACAAACCAACTCACCAGGCATCGGACGATGTTGGCTGTACTTGCGATCTTCTGTGTGAGTTGATACCGGAGGTAAGGAAACACGCCTCTGACAGACAAGAGCTGGTGATGAAATACGGAAGCAATCTGAAGCCGTTTGCTTCCCTGGTTGACGGCTGGCGGACTAGGGCGAAGACGGAACGACCGCCAGCTGTACTCGAAGAGGTCATGGAAACGTCAGGACTGAAACGGGTGTATGCCAAGGAATCCGACCGGCTGTACAATTTCGGCACCCTTTGCGACTTCTTCCGTGACAGGGATGAGCCTGAGATGGAGCCATGGGACGCTCTGCAGCACTTGATCAAGCTATGTGCAATTTCGACAAACGTTGATCTTCTATCTGAGGAAGACAACAGAGTGCCCGTCATCACGGTTCACCAGGCCAAAGGACTTGAGTTTGACTACGTGTTCATCGTGGGTGCTACTGATAGTGAGTTTCCGTCCTTCCGCGCTATCAGAGAGGGTAGGCATCTCGAGGAGGCTCGGATCTTCTATGTGGCCGTGACACGGGCTCGCAAGCAGTTGTTCATCACCTACCCGGCTAGAGACTGGAAATACCCGCGGAAACCGAGTCCGTTCTTGCAGTACTTCGAGCCGGAGTGTGTCTCGTATCGCTAGGGGCGTGAGTGAATTGCGGTCGATGGAGCTCAGCTTCGGATTGCGGTATAGAGCGACGACTTCATCTTGCGCCGGACCCTACTGGATCTACTGCAATGAAACGGGTTGCATCATCGGCAGTTGAGTAGCTGAGCGTTCTGCCGATGCACTTGTTACGGATCGGCGGCGTAATAGGGATTCGCGCCTTGGTCAGAACAGTGTCCGGCGATCAGTGCATTAGGGAAGCTGTAAGGATTGTATTCGATAACATAAGAACTGACCACTTTGGGCGAAATGATAACGAAAAAACTGACCACCCCGAGCCCCAATTCCTGTATCCTAGGGTTAACTGACTCTGGATACGGGAGAGATTGGAGATGTACGGAGTGGTCGATATCGAGTATATCAGACAGAAGCACCTTGTTGAAGGATGGAGCATCCGCAGGATCGCAGGTGAATTGCATGTATGTAGGCAGACGGTTAGGAGGGCGTTAGACGACCCCGGGCCCTGGAAGTACAGTCTGAAGGCGGATAAGCCTTGCCCGGTCATGGACCCATATAGAGACGTAATCACCCAATGGCTCAAGGATGATGAGAAGGCACCGAAGACGCAGCGTCATACTGCGGCCAGGATATACCGCAGGCTTTGTGATGAGCATGAGTTCCAAGGAGCGGAGTCGACTGTACGGCGCTATGTCAGAAGACTCCGAGAAAAGCTGCGGCCTAAGCATGTCGATCCCTTTCTGGTGCTGGAGGCGGATCCCGGAGAGATGGCTCAGGTCGACTGGGCGACAGCCATAGTCTATCTCGGTGGAACGAGGACAACCGTCCATCTGTTCTGCATGAGGATGAAATACAGCAAGGTTCCCTTTGTCTGGGCGGCGACGAATGAGCTAGAGATCTTCTTGGAAGGCCATGTGAGGGCGTTCAACTGGCTCGGCGGGGTGCCTCAGAGGATCGTCTACGACAATGTGACCACGGCGATCAAGAAGATCTTGTCCGGACACGACAGAGAGCTGAACGAGAGGTTCGTGGTACTGAGGTCACACTACCTGTTTGACTCGGTCTTCTGCAATGTGGCAGCTGCTTGGGAGAAAGGGACCGTGGAAAACCTTGTTGGGTACGTCAGACAGAACTGCCTGACGCCGGTACCTTCAGTGAACTCGATCGAGGAGCTAAACTCGCTGCTGCTAGAGTGGTGCGAGAAAGAGCATCAGAAGCATAACGATCAGTGGAACTTGGAACTCCAAGGACTGCGGGAGCTGCCAAGAGAGGTATTCAGAGCTTGTGTTTCGACACACACGGTGGTTTCCAACAAGCTGTCACTGGTGATCTACGAGAGGAATCGCTACTCGGTGCCTTGCGAGTTCATGGGTCAGGTCGTCAGAATAGATGCTTTCACCGACAGGATTGAGATCTACAGCAGAGACAAACTCATTGCATGTCACAATCGCGACTATGGGCGTAACCATACGAGTCTGCAGCTGGACCACTATCTGTCAGCGTTGGAGCGGAAGCCATATGCGGTGATGAACGCATCCGTGGTGAGACGGCTGCCAGAGCCGTTTGATCAGGCATGGGAGATTCTTTGCAGACGAAGTCCCGAGCGATACAAAGAGATGGTATCGATACTCCTGCTACACAGGGAGTTCTCTAGGGAACAGATCGCAGAAGCAGTGAGGAAGTGCTTGCAAGCAGGCTTCCTTGGTTTTCGAGAGGTTAAGCAGTTCCTCCTCAATGAGCAGGACTGCCGTTCGAGCGTATCGTCGACCGAGCTGCCTGCTTCAGTGGCGAACGTGGTCGTGCCGGTGAGTGATCCTAGCAGCTACGATGTGCTGATGGGGGTGAGCGCATGGACAGCGGCCTCCTAGCACTAGAGGGACTGATCGATCTGCACTGCAAGACCTTGAAGCTGCCTGGGATCAGGAAGGTATATCGTGAACTAGCCAGAGAGGCTCTCGACAACGGGGTGTCTCCAAGTCAGTTTCTTTTGAGCTGCCTGGAACACGAGGCCAAGAGCCGAAGAGAGAATAAACTCAAGGCAAACCTTCGAGCAGCTAAGTTCCCAGAACCGAAGACTCTGGATCAGTTCAACTTCGCAGAGATACCATCGCTGCCGAAAGCCAAGGTCTTGTCCCTGTTCGACTGCCAGTTCATTCGACAGAAGGAGAACGTAATCTGCGTTGGCCGACAAGGTACTGGAAAGACGCACATATCCATCGCATTGGGCATGGCAGCGATCGAGGCCGGCTTCCGTGTCAAGTTCATCAAGGCAGTGACTCTGGCGCAAGAACTAATGGCAGCTCAGCAGGACGTCAGACTAAACAAGTATCTAAAGAGCTGGAAGAAGGTTGATCTGGTCATCCTGGATGAGCTAGGCTATCTGCAGCTAGGACCGGGAGCTGCTCCCATGTTTCAGTTCATAGCCGAACGATACGAGACAGGGAGCATGGTTGTCACAAGCAACCTGGAGTTCTCAAGATGGGGGGAGGTGTTTAGTGATCCGGTCATGACATCTGCATTGCTAGATCGACTTACGCACAGATGTCACATCCTCGTCTTCGATGGAGAGTCATACCTGCTGAAGGAGAGCAGGCGACGGCACGAGTCGATCGATACGGCTCAGGACGATACAGCTCAGGAACACACCGAAGACGCCAACGACTGACACTTCAAAGACAACCTTTATGCCAGCCGGGGTGGGAAGGTTTTTCGCTATCGAAGCGGTCAGCTTTATGATTGACGAACAGAATCCTCCCTGTACCATCCCTTCACCCCACCATCCCCCCTTCATCCCACCACTTCTTTGATTTCATAGTAGCACAGCCGGCTGTAGACGCGTCAAATCAGTGCCGCAAAGGAACTTGCACAATGTGGCCGCCATGCGGTATCATTAGACCAGATGGTTTAGACCGGTCGGTCTACGACCTGCACAGCTGCAGTGCATCACGGAGAATTGGCCTTGAGCAGGTGGAAAGGAGGTCTTGCCATGGAGTGGTGATATTGGATCGTGGTCGCAATCGGTGTGATTGCTCTGGGAGCAGTCAAGCTGTCGCTTTTCAGGAGAATGACGCAGAACAGAGCAGCAAAGAAGAGGTTTGAGGATGAGGACTAGTGCTGTTGCACGTCCAGCCTCCACATACAGAGGGTGTTTCAGTTGAGAAGGAACTTCGACTACCACTCGCTTCTAGGTGAGAGCAATCCGTTACTGCGCTTTCCCCGGCTCCAGGAGGCAGCCATTGATGAGTTTGCCAAGAGGAAGTACGAGGATGCATCACTCAATGACATTCTGAAAAACTCCGGGATGAGCAAGGGGAGTCTGTATCATCACTTCGGCGGCAAGTTCGGGCTCTATTTGGCGATGATGGACGTGCTTGTAAAGAAGAAGCTTTCCTACTTCTATCCCGCTATGCGCCAAACAGCTGACAGTAACAGTGACTTCTTTAGCTCGCTCAAGGAGATCATCAAGGCGACCATGGAGTCTATGCTGGCGGATGAACGCCTTCATCACCTTCTTAACAGAGTAATGGAGGAAAGCGACGAATTCCGCAACCGCTTGTACAGCTTTTTCCCCTATGATTACACCCAGTATTTCAGCGATCATATCCGCCAGGCGGTAAGATCCGGACAAATCGACAGCCGCTATCCTCCTGACTTCGTTGCTAGAGTTCTTGAGATCATGTTCTCCAATCTACACAAACTGATCTCTACCGGAGACCCGGATGAGCTGCTCAACATCGCTAGCCAAGTCGTGGATATGCTTCAGTATGGGATTTCCCCCTGTGTTAGGGTAGTTGTCGTGCGGAGCTAAGTGATATACTCCAAAATGAGGGCACTTAGGGAGGCGCGAAATGCAGCGCTATAGCAAAGAGTTCAAAGAGTCAATCGTCAAACGAATGCTTCCTCCGGAGAATGTAAGCGTACCCCAGCTCATCAAGGAGACGGGTATATCCGACGCGACCCTCTACACGTGGAGGAAAGAGGCCCTGGGTGTGGAGAGCAAGGTTGCGGGTGGTGGCCAGTCTGGTGAGCGGAGTGCTGCGGACAAGCTCTTGACAGTGGTAGAGACCTACTCCATGACAGAGGAAGAGCTCTCGGAGTACTGTCGCAAGAAGGGTCTGTACAGAGAGGACGTCATGGCATGGCGAGAGTCCTGTCTGGACGCTGGCGGAGCATCGGTCGGGAATGCGAAAGACCTGACAGCGGCCTTGCGAGAGGAACGTAGGAAAGTCCGAGGCTTGGAGAGGGAGCTGAAGCGGAAGGAGAAAGCGCTAGCGGAAGCGGCGGCCCTGTTGGTGCTGAGAAAAAAAGCCCAAGCGATCTGGGGGGAGTCAGAGGACGAATGATCAGCGCCTCAGTTCGCACAGACATTGTAAAGCTGGTCAAGGAAGCCAATGAAGCAGGAGCTCGACTCCATATGGCCTGCAGAGAGATAGGCATCTCCGTACGGACCTACGAGCGATGGACGTCTGGGAAGGCACTGAAGGTCGACGGCCGGCCAGGCGCAGTCAGGCCCGAGCCGAAGAACAAGCTGTCTGAGGCGGAGAGAGCTGCAGTGATCTCCGTTATGAACCGCCCTGAGTACGCCAGCTTGCCACCTTCTCAGGTCGTTCCCATGCTGGCTGATGACGGAGTGTACATAGCATCGGAATCGACAATATACCGAATACTCAGAGAGAACAATCAGCAGCACCATAGAGGACGGAGTAAGGCACCGATACCTCGAGAGCCAGTCACACACGTTGCTAGTGGGTCCAACCAGGTCTGGTCATGGGATATCACCTGGCTGCCCGGTCCTGTGCGGGGAATGTATTACAGGTTGTACATGATCGTCGACATCTACAGCCGAAAGATAGTTGGATGGGAAGTATGGGAGACCGAGAGCGCTACATGTGCTGAGACGCTGATACGGAGGGCTGTGATTCGAGAGGGCATCAAGAGCAACCCGCTTGTGATCCATTCGGACAACGGAAGCCCGATGAAAGCAGCCACTTACCAGGCATTACTTGAGGCACTGGGAATAACTAAGTCGTATTCAAGGCCACGAGTCAGCAATGACAACCCCTACTCGGAGAGCCTGTTCAAGACATGCAAGTACAGGCCTGGATACCCAGCTCACGGCATGAGATCGCTCGAGCAGGAACGAAGATGGGTTCGGTCATTCGTGGAATGGTACAACACCAAGCATCACCACAGCGGGATCGGCTTCGTGACGCCAGAGGAGCGCCACCGTGGAGAGGCCGACAGGATACTCGATAACAGGCGTAGGGTCTACCAGATGGCGAGGGAGCGTCATCCTGAGCGATGGGCAAGGTCTCCACGAGCATGGAGTGCACCAGACTGGGTTGCCTTGGGACCCCTCACGGAGATGGCTGACCGGGCTGACGCAGCATCCTAGCACGATAAGTTCATGCGACAACTACCTTGACAAACACCGCATGTGAGGTACGTGGATTTCGAGTATACAGGAACGAGGCAGGATGTATTGTACGCACTGCAAAAGGCTTACGGCAAGGACACGCTGTCGGTAAAGGAGGAAGGAACGGATCATGATAGAGATGCCGAAGGTTTTGAAGACTTTCTAGTGTTTGCCTATCCTCACTGTGTCCTTGATGCACTCGAGGCTTTCTACAGGCTCCTTCCGGACGAGCGAAGGGGACCCTTCCAGAGTGATTTGAACGAGGTTCTCGCTGAAGAAGCGTCGCCGTGGAGGATGTCGGATGGACACATGTACCTGGTTGACTCTCATTTTCTCGACGCTCTCAAAGACCAGGTCGAGGAGGAGATGAAACGGGAAGGATTTCTCGGAGCGTATGAGGAGTTCAAAGACGCTCGCAGATATCTTCAAGCCGGTGCTGTAGATGACGCTATTCATAAGGCGAACTGTGCCTTTGAAAGCGCACTGAAGTCACTCCTGTATCGGGAAGAGGGTACTGCCGATGATCTACTCAAGATGCTGCGGGAGAAAACAGACCTGCTCGATGCTGTGCCTGTAGAGGCGCAGAAGGCCCTAGTACTGAAGGTTCTGCAGGGATTACCGGTGTTGCGACACAAGCTCGGTGGTCACGGACAGGGAACTCAGCCAGTCAATGTTCCTCGTGCTTACGGGGATCTAGCTATCAATCTTGCAGCAACATACATTAAGTTCCTGCTAGATATTAAGAAGGATCTAGCACCAACACAAGAACCACAGGGACAGACGGCCGTAGCCGACGAGCTAGACGATGATCTTCCGTTTTGATGTCAACGCACCTTCGTTTGTGAGCTGAGCCTGCTGGATAGGACAACTTGTGTACGCTCTGACTTGCATTGTGCGTGGATACTTGGTTTTGCGAGTGTAGGCCAGAGAGATACCGTAAACGCCATACGATGCAATCCATAGGATCAAAGAGACCCTCGGCGACTGCTGAATGCTGTCCGTGCTACTAGCGCTGTCAACGCCGGTTTATGTTTGACCCCTCAAGCGGTCAGCTTTCCGATTGACGAAAACACCCGTGCAGTTGGCCAAGTCGACGGTCTCCGACAGTAAGGTCGTCGCTGTCACTATGCCGATTGCGAGTATGCCTATCAGTAGTGAGTACATCAAGGTTTACGGCGACTGACACTACGGAGGAAACACCTGCGCACGTCGGGGTAGTCAGCTTATGCGTGAGCAAAGCGGTCACCCATAGATTGAGGGCGTATTACTGAACCGTCTCAAGGCGTTCGGCAACACTCCCGCTGGCGAGAACACCCACCGTATTCTCCGAGGACGATGGTACATGACGAGACGCCGATATCGGGCAGCAATCAAATGACCGTCAAAAAAGAACGGTTCGCTTTGGCATTGACTGTTCGCCTACAAGAACACTTCTAGCTGTGCTTCGGGTGCTGCGCACTTGCGACCTCGACGCGAAGCGTGGCGCATCGTCAAATAACCGTCAAATAAAACTTAGGTCATGCCCACCAAGGCAGATATCTAGCGTACTTCCTACCTTGGCTCGGATCATAGGGCTTGATCAATCCGTCTTCCAGTGTTTCTCGGATTATTCTAGACGCTGTGGAGCTGTTGTGCTCTTCGATTCCAAAGCGCTCTCGCAGACTTGAATTTGTCATCGCATCGCGTGCTACATATCGAAGGCATGCGTGCAGATAACAAGCACGAACTCGATCGGCACGGTTCATCTCCCTTAGTGGCTTGTAGGCGAAGAGCACTGCGCGAGTCGCATTGTCGCAGGTCTCGAATGATGGTGCAGGAAGTCTGAAGCGCTCTGTCTGATATACAACCTTGTCGACACCGCTTCCGCGTTCTTCGCATATGCCGATTCTACGCATGAGAGATGCCAACGCTTCGTTTCTAGACTGAGGGGGCGTGTCGAGAAACCGATCGGTACTCATCAACGGACGACCCGGGTTGGTTATCTCCACGCGATCTCTAAACACTTCGATCATTGGCCCGGCTCCGGTCACCGAGAAGTCTTGGTGTATGAGAGCATTGGCAACCAGCTCGCGAATAGCCTGCTCAGGATACATTGGCTCGTCCCGTCGCAGTGCCTTTTCTATCACTTCGTTTCTTGGAAGAATCGCATTGAGGTACTCAATCAGGCCCTCAAAACCGACTGCGTATCCTTTGCGAACCACGTGCTCGTGGACCGTGTCAAGCCGATCGTTGCCCTTGTAAATGACAACCCTGACCGCTTTTCGGGATAGAGTCCTAAAGTCATCGATGTTCTTAGCGAACAGCACTGCACCTAGGTTCGTGATGCGCCATCTGCCGGCCTGGTCCGACTCAATCAGCCTGTCGCCGGCCAGCCGAGAGAGTACCGCCTGCTGACTTGTCGGAGGGGATATGCGAAGCAGGTCGAAGTAACCTGTGTAGTCGAGCAGACTCAACACATCTGTCTCAGTGACGCGCTCGGCCGCGCTCAGGTCCTCAAAAGGTGTTGCATCAAAGATACGCCAGAGTTCTCGCTCGATTTGAGGATGGTCTTTGAGCTTCTGTCGGCAGGAGCCCACGCGTACGTACTCGACTCCATTGAACTGTACCGGGCGATGCGCCGCCCTAGGAATCTCTAGGACAACAACTGACTTGCCGTCATAGGTAGTCTCGAAAAACCGGAAGTGCACCTGAGGGTCCAGCACACGCTGTAACCAATTCTCGAGATCCTCATTCCCCTTCTTTTTCAGCGATGGGCGAAAAGCGGTGCCCACAACATCATGGGTATCATCGCTTACGCCCCAGACAACGTATGCGTTGGTCTTTCCTGCAAGAGCAGCGGCATTACTCAACGCCGATATGTACGCTCCAATGTCTTGAGGATCACTGTTGTTTGTCTTGAATTCCACCCAGTGAGTCTCGGCGGGCAGACTGATTAGCTCTTAGATTAGGCTCTGAAGGTAGTTACGAGCCGCTTCCACATCAATCGCTGGCATCTTGCATCCCTTCTCCCGGTGCCCTTGTTACCTTTGGCTTTCGGGTCTGGCGATGTAGGCCTCGACCACAAGACTCAGACCGCACTCCCGTTGAGTGAGGGTAGAACCGCTAGGTAGTGTCCTGCACCTCCGGATCAGGGAAGGCGGCCTCTCACAGCATGTCCACACATCTACTGTACCATAGTGTAGGGAGGACTTCCAGGGGCCGCTGTCACTCAGGCTGTGTCAACACACTGTAGATTTTGGGTGGTTCCCAAGACCTCATTGTCCGATGCCCAGACGGCATTCGCAAGCGAGCGCAAGCCGTTTGTAAGAGTCATCCTCTTGCCCCGCAGTGCTGGCATATTGTGCTGGATGTCGTTCTAGAGCCGTTTTCCCTGCGCGAAGTTAGTCTCGAGCTGCGCCCTCCGTCGATCGGTGAGCCGTATCTTTTTCTTTGCTAGCCCCCTCAAGAATCGCTCGCCAATCGATTCACCATTGGCCTAGAACACTCGCAGACGTGCCTCTTGATCCACTTCTGCCTTCGACATGCCATTGGCCGGCTGCTCATCCTGGCTGCATAGATGTGACTGACGTGGTCTTCGGCACTTCAGCCTACGATCAGCCTAGCATACTTGGACCACGCCTCAATCCCATCCCACTGCCGCATCAGATAGACACGCGTGTCTACAATCGTCTTGCGTTTGCCTTCGGTCCCCGCTCGGCTAAGAGCCTCCTTCAGCACTGCCTGAGTTCCTTCACGTTCTACCTGGCCCAGTGCCCGCCAAAGGGCTGCGTAAAGATCGCTCCAGCTGCCAACTGCCGCTGCGATATGCTTCATAGCATGGAATCGATACAGCAAAAAGGCGCTGCTGGGAGTGAGTCCAACAACGCGACGGACCCAATGCGCTTCGTCTTCGCTTACAAGAATGACTTCCACAGACTCTAGATCGTAGTGTATTTCAAGATAGTGCCAGAGCTCCCAGCACAACGCCTCCGTGTCACGGTAGGATACCGCCAAGGTGGTGCACATTCCTCAGCATCCGGCGTTTGCGTTCTCTTTCTGCCCCTGCGTGGACATAGACCAAGCGTGGCTGCCATCTGGCTCCTTGCCGATCATGATCGGGCACGTGAATCTCGTCGGCCTCAATGTATAAGTGTCTCACAACACGTCGCTCTCTTGGCCTATGATACTCCTGCCTGCTCGGGGTCTCTCGCACTGCTCGCACTATAGTCTAACCAGAAACCTGCGATGCTCCGTTACTTGTCCACTTCCAACTCCGGCGGTAAGGAACATCCATTGCTTTCTCTACCAGCCTTGCCTTGAGCGATGGTTCAACCCGTGCATGTGGAGCCAATCCGATATGCTCGTCAGTGTGATCGCCGATAGTAGAATAATCGGGGGGTGGGGGTCAAATGCAAACCGGCGTTGACACCCCCTAGGGGAGCTGTCCGTGAGGGCTCACCGCATGCGGCTACCCTTGATATCCGCTATTGTCTGCAGCAAAGATTCGAGGCTTTCCGCCATGGGTTTTTTTGAGCTCTATCGTAGACTTCATGGGCGGGCCCTGCGGCCGTCCGAACAGGTGACTGTCTGGGAGCGCGATCGAAACGCTGTGTTCAAGTGCGACTGGACGAGGTTCGTCAGTCAGTGAAATCAGAGCGATTCAGGCGTATCGATTGAGGAATCTCAGGACGATGATGTCTTCTCTGAAGATGATCCGGAAGAGATCGATATATCTGATTGCACGGAAGGCTGGATCGATGATGAGAGCGACGATCACGACGACGGTCAGCCCCATGCCCTCGACGATGACGGCATGGGTGAAGGTGATGGAGTGAACCGGGAGCTGTCGTCCAGCGAAGGTCGGTTGTACGAGGATCACCATATTGCGCGTGAGAGAGAGCCACGGATTGTAGTGTGATCGCCTGTGATAAACTGACCCATGTTCGCCGAGAATGAATTGACCCGCCCCCCGTGGAAGACACCAATCGCAAATCCGAGCGAGGAAGCGAGGTGTCGCCACAATGTTGGGAGGCGGG